>Ga0256834_1000441_pt1 | contig 30068 bp, 29 predicted proteins | sample 4281140metaG_FD_190536 | JGI IMG/M metagenome (GOLD analysis project Ga0256834, IMG submission 190536) | Hydrothermal vent microbial communities from East Pacific Rise, Pacific Ocean - 4281-140 | ecosystem: Environmental > Aquatic > Marine > Hydrothermal vents | place: Pacific Ocean: East...
GCCCAAGTCGGCGGAGAAACGCTTGATTGGCTTGACCCGGAATCTTTCAAATATACAATCACTTGGAATCAATAAGCTGAAACCGGGGCATTTTAATGGGTGCCCCTTCAGGCGGGTGTCAGGCTTTACTTATGGGGATTGTCTGCTAGATTTCCAGTATGGCACGTAAACCAAGAATTCATTATCCTGGCGCCGTCTATCACGTGATGCTGCGTGGCAACGCCGGGCAGAATATCTTTGCTGACGATGAAGATCGCACCAAGCTACTATTGCATCTACAAGAAAGTGCCGAGCGTTTCTTCTGCCAAATTCACGCCTTCTGCTTGATGTCAAATCATATCCACCTGGCAATACAGGTCGGAGATGTTCCCTTGTCGCGCATCATGCAAAGTCTGAACTTAAAATATACGCGTCATTACAACCAGAAGCAGGGTGTCACAGGCCATCTGTTTCAGGGCCGCTACAAAGCTATCCTTATCGACGCGGACAGCTATCTCCTGCAACTCATCAGATATATCCATCTGAACCCGGTCCGCGTTGCACTTGTAACTACTCCGGAAGAATACCAATGGAGCAGTCATAACGCCTATTGCGGCACGGACAATCTCCCCTGGGTCACAATCGGTTGGATCCAGTCGTTTTTCGCCAAGCAACGCAATCAGGCTGTAACGCGTTATCGGATCTTTGTTGAAGAGGGGATCGCAGAAGGGTATCGAAAGGAGTTTCATAAAGGTAGCCAGGATGGGCGGTTGCTTGGAAACGATGACTTTGCTGATGACGCGCTGCAAAAGTCTGGGCAGGGTTATGGTTTAAGAGTCAGTATGGAGAAGATAGTTGCTCTCGTAAGTGAGGTTTACTCTATCTCACCTGCAGACCTGGGACGATCCGGGAAACAGAGAACTCTCTCTGAGGCAAGGTCTATGGCTGCCTGGTTGGTGCGTGAGCACGAGCATCTTTCTTTGACGGAATTTGGTTGTCGAGTCAATCGAGATATCAGTAGCTTGAGTCAGGGTATCAGCCGATTGCTGAAACGGGCGGAGTCCGATAATATTCTGGCTGAAACTATGAGACAGGTTCAGTCTGGGATTAAACGCCCATAAGTCAAGCCTGACACCTTTCCCTTAATTGAATGGGGCGGGATAGTTTGTGTTTGACATACAGACGTACGAAACGTACGATTAGTACAAATCGTGTGGAGGTTGAAGTTATGACTAGAATTGGTGTTTCAGATGCACGTGATCATTTGAGTGAAGTCGTTGATCGTGCCCGCTATACTCATGAACGTGTTGTCTTGACGAAGCGTGGCAAGGATGTCGGTGCAATTGTCTCCATTGAAGATTTGAAATTGCTGGAGATGTTGGAAGACCAGATAGATATCGACATGGCCCGTAAAGCTTTGGCTGAAGCAGGTGAAGAACGAGTTTCTTATAAAAGTTTGCGAGAAAAGCTGGGGTTGTAATTCATGTCCTATACCATTGAATTAACCCCGGCTGCTGAGAAAACGCTGTTGAAGCTGGCCAAGAAAGATCGTGCATTAATGGTCAGAATTGACAGAGCCCTTCTTGCTCTTATTGATAGTCCGACTCCACCAAACAGCAAGCATCTTGTCGGTGAAGTTGATCTATATCGACTACGTGTTGGGGACTATCGCATTATCTATCAGGTTGATGGCGGTAAGCTTGTCATCCTGATTGTTCATGTCGGACAGCGTAAAGATGTTTACCGACATTTGAAGCGTTAAAGCCAAGAATAAGCACATCCTACTATCATGCAGATGGACTCGGTTCTATCGTTGTCATGACTGATGATCAGGCTCGTAACGTTCAGTATTATGAATATGATAGCTTTGGCAACCTGCATGACAGAAAGAATCGTATCAAGCAGCCATATACTTATACTGGTAGAGAGTATGATCGGGAGACTGGACTGTATTATTATCGAGCCAGATATTACGATGCGATGGAAGGCCGGTTTATTAGTGAAGATCCGATTACAGATAATGATCCCCAGAGAGCTCAGTTGAAATTGTCTTCTATTCACTTGGCCAAAGGCAATCCAAAATGACTGTCCAACTCTGAAATGGTTCGTTCGCCTTTGATGGCCTCCAAGGCAACTTTGGCTTTAAACTCTGCGGAGTAACGCTTACGTTTTGTCTTGCTCATGGGTGGTTCTCCTTCGTCAGTACGTGGCTTTACACCTTAATGCACTGTCCGAATTTTTGTAACCACCTCTGAGAGAGCGTCTGACTACGGATCAGAAGGCCTGGAGTTCAAATCTGTCGCTTGCGACGGGGATTATTTGTTTAGCGTCCCGAGTTCAGTGATTTCCATCCTCGACATCTGGCTGGTTACTTGCTTCAAGTAAATCTTGGCTTACACTGTAATGGTTCTTGCGGTTCCTCTTTCCGTACATTTGGAGTATTACATGAAGAACCCCGCAACTGGCGATGTTCGATTCCCTGACCGGAACAAGGCCAAGGCCCTCTATGAACAACAACTTTCTGCGCACAAGGCGGCTCTGCAACAGCTCGCTCAGGATATGCGCCTGGTGCTTGAGCAACAGGGTCTCACTCCGGCAATCAGGTATCGTGTTAAAAGTTTTGATGCCTACTATGACAAGCTTCACAAGCAAACTTCTGCAGGAACCAACCGTCGCATTGTGCCGATCAGTGATTTTTTCGGTCTGCGCATTGTTTGCCCCTTCCTTGAGGGTATAGAAACGGTCTCTAGACTTATTGCCGCCAATTTCACCGTTGTGGAAAAAGAGCACAAAGCCAGCCAACACTCCTTTCGCGAGTTCGGTTACGACTCGGTTCACCTGGCCATTCGCCTTGATACACAACAGGCTGGACGTTTACTCCCGGGGGTTCGAAAAACCTGCGAAATTCAACTGCGCACTATATTGCAGGAGGCCTGGGCCGAAGTGGAACATGAGCTGGTCTACAAATCCGACATATCACTGCCCAATCAATCGATTCGCCGTAAACTGGCATCGCTAAATGCAACTTTAACCCTCTCCGACCTGATCTTTCAGGAAATACGCGACTACCAGAAGGAGATCCGCCAGCATGGGCGCAAACGTCGTGCCATGGCTGAACAGGAAGCTCAGGAACAGGACCATATAGCTATTTCTCATCCCACAACCATGCCTTCACCCGTTCACACAGTACCTGTTCCATCAACCCTGGCCAGTCACCTGGAAAAAACCATGCTGCGTGCCTTGGAATCTCACAGCAATCACGATCTGGAAAATGCCATTGCACTCTATGGTCAATTGCTTGGCATGCGACTCGATCGTAAAATGCGAGGGTTGGTCTACAACCATCGTGGCATGGCATATTTCGCCATGGGTAGCCATCAGCGGGCACTCAAGGATTTTTCCAGTGCGATCAGTTATGACCCCGAAAGTGACCGGAGTTATGCCAATCGTGGCCTCTGCTATCGCGTTCTTAAAAAGCACGAACGGGCCTTGCGGGATTTCAATCAAGCACTGCAGATTAATCCAAGTCGGCCAGACAGCTACTTTGGTCGGGCCCAGACCTGTTATGATATGCGGCAATACGATCAGGCACTGGAGGACTGTGAAAAAGCGCTCGACATTCATTCTGACTATCAATCTGCCCGGGAACTGATCAAGACTTTGCAATCTAAGCGGTCCTGAATCTCTTGTGACATGAGCCAACAGTCTGTATGATGCCGCTCAATTATCATGGCCAAGCTACCCATAAACACAGACCTCCAACAACAAGCTGAAGTCGTTGTTCGTCGGGCGGAAAGACGCGTGCGCTGCTTTTATGGTATTAATCTGCCAGAGGCACTAATCGATTTTTCGTTACGCGGCCGTTGTGCTGGCCAGGCCAGAGTTGATTGCAATGGTAAAACAACTCTTCGTATCAACCAACAACTTCTGGAAGAGAATCTTGATGATTTCCTGACCAATACTATCCCCCATGAAGTTGCTCATCTGGTGGTCAACTGGAAAGCCCGTAAAAAATGTCAACGCCCCCGTCCACACGGATCTGAATGGCAGGCAGTCATGCAGGATTGTTTCGAGCTAGAGGCGCAACGCTGCCATGCTTACAGAACCTATCCAGCACGTATTGTCGCTCGTCCTTTTGTCTATCACTGTGGCTGCCGAGAGCACAACCTGACCAATATTATGCACAAGCGGCTCTCCCGAAGTTATCAGGCGTTATGCAAAGACTGTAAAAAGCCCCTCAGATTTATCAGCAGGCAATCTCCTTAAAACGCACAAACGGCGTTAAAATATAGCCGCCTTCCTGCTCGTGATGCTACGAACTCACATATCGTAGCACTTTTTACTTGACCGGACCGTCCCCTGCCATCTAGAGTGTGACGAATTTTTATTTTGTGCTACACGTGGAGCCTGAATTTTTTCATCGCATGGATCTTGATTGGCAAAATGCCGGTTGAGTAGAGTCCAGAATTGCATATAAAGACCTTAAGGAGGTATAGTCATGCATATGGCAGACGCACTGATCTCGCCCGCGGTTGGTGGAACACTCTGGGCGGTTTCCGCTGGAACCATAGCTTACTGTTCATCACGGGTGAGCAAGCATCTCGACGAGCGCAAAGTGCCGCTTATGGGGGTGCTTGGTGCCTTTATCTTTGCCGTACAGATGATCAATTTTGCCATTCCGGCAACCGGATCGAGTGGCCATCTCGGTGGTGGTTTGCTTTTGGCTATACTGCTTGGGCCTTCAGCAGCGTTCCTGACGATTGCCTCAGTGTTGATGGTACAGGCTTTGTTCTTTGCTGATGGTGGCCTGCTTGCCTTAGGGTGCAATATCTTCAATCTTGGTGTCTTCCCGGCATTTATCGCCTACCCTTTTATTTACAAAAAAATTATCGGCCAGAACCCGCGCCAGACACGTATGGTTATTGCGGCGATCGTTGCTGCCGTGGTTGGGCTGCAATTTGGCTCATTGGGGGTGGTTCTGGAAACCGTTGCGTCAGGGGTTTCCGCACTACCGTTTAAAACCTTTCTCCTGCTGATGCAGCCGATTCACCTGGGAATTGGCATTGTTGAAGGAATTGTAACTGCGTTGGTCGTTGCCTTTGTTTATCGCGCCAGGCCGGAAGTTTTACAAAATACTCTGCACGAAAAGCCTCTTGGCAAACTGCCGCTACGCTCTCTGACGGTAACTTTTCTCGTTGCCGCACTCTTGATCGGTGGGATTTTCTCCTGGTTTGCCTCTGAACACCCTGATGGCCTGGAGTGGTCAATTGCCAAGGTTACAGGATCTGAAGAAATACCCGAGACATCCTATAGGGAACATGAGGAACTGGCAGCTTTACAGGAGAAAACAGCATTTCTTCCTGGCTACGCACTGCCGACAGGAACCACTATTGATGTCGTAGCAAGTTCCACTGAGGAGCGCATAGGAACAAGCCTTTCCGGGGTGATTGGTGGTACAATTACGCTAATTGTCAGTTTCTTAATCGGCTTCTTTCTCAAAAAAAGAGCAAGCGGCCAGCGTGTCCAGATGGAACCCTGAGTTTAGGAGGTTGTCGGACTATACGGGCCGAAGCGAAAATTCGGAAGTTTGAGGCCAGATTTTGGCTCGTTTGAGAGTAATAGCCATAGCTATTGCTCGAAAAGGAGCTGAGATATGGGCCAAACAGCCGGACTTGCAGCCGGATCCTGGATAATCCGACAACCTCCTAGGAAAGCTGTCAATTTATTCTGACTGTAACGGGGTACAACCATGTTGGCAATAGATGGCAGCTTTCTTGATTTCAAACAGCTTGATTTGCTGGCGATGCAGAAGACCGCCGTGCATCGCCTCGATCCCAGAGCTAAAGTGCTGACCACATTCTTCTTCATTGTCTGTGTGGTTTCCTTTGGCCGCTACGAAATCTCGGCAATGCTGCCCTTCCTTGTCTATCCAGCAACTCTGATCGCTGTCGGCAATCTGCCTTACGGTTATATCCTACGTAAAATGATAATCGTGATTCCCTTTGCCCTGGTCATAGGTATCTTCAACCCGGTGTTCGACCAGCAGGTGATCATGCAACTAGGTTCACTTGATATCTGGGGGGGGTGGCTCTCCTGTGCTTCGATTTTGATTCGTTCTGTTCTCACTGCCAGCGTTGCCATTATCCTAGTTGCCGTGACTGGTTTTCCGGCTATCTGTGAAGCCTTGGAAAAGCTGGGCATGCCGAAAGTCTTTGCCGTGCAATTGCTTTTTCTCTATCGCTATATTTTCGTTTTGACGGATGAGGGAGTACGCACTGCACGAGCTCGACAGTTGCGTGCTTTCGGTAAGCGTGGCCTTGGGTTACGCCAGTTCGGCTCGATGGTTGGCCATATGTTGTTAAGAACCTGGGATCGGGCTGAACGCATCCATATGGCGATGTTGGCGAGAGGGTTTTCAGGCGAATTCCACAGCAGTCGATCACACAGTCATTTTGGTCGCCCTGAAATTATCTTTATGGCTGGCTGGAGCGGTCTTTTCATCCTGTTACGCCTCTTCAATGCGCCGCAACTCCTCGGCAGCCTGTTCACAGGAGCTATATCATGAGTCACCACATAGTCGAGGTTAAGCAGTTACGGCATGTCTACCCTGATGGCACCGCCGCCCTGAATGAGGTTTCTTTTCGCATTCATCATGGTGAGTCGGTTGCCGTCATTGGCGCTAACGGCGCTGGAAAATCAACCCTGTTACTTCATTTGAACGGCTATCTGACAGCAACCTCAGGTGAGATCGTGATTGGTGATACCACTCTCGCCAAGGAAAACCTGGCCGAGATCAGGCGCACGGTTGGCATGGTTTTTCAGGATCCGGATGACCAGTTGTTCATGCCGACGGTCTTCGATGATATTGCTTTTGGGCCTCTTAATATGGGGCTGAGTGCCGCCGAAGTTGAAGCAAGGGTCATGGAAGCTCTGCAGAGAGTGGAAGCGGTTGCTTTGCGTGATAAACCCCCATATCATCTCTCCGGTGGTGAAAAAAAGCGAGTGGCAATCGCGACAGTTCTATCCATGATGCCGGAGATCCTGGTTCTGGATGAACCGACCAATGGCCTAGATCCGCATGCCAGGCGACAACTGATTGCGCTATTGCGAGCATTTCATCATACGCGAATCGTTACCAGTCACGATCTCGATATGGTTCTGGAGTTATGTGAACGCACCATTGTCCTTCACGAAGGCAGAGTGATGGCTGATGGCCCGACCATGGAGATCTTCAATAATGAAGAATTGCTCAAATCATGTCGGCTCGAAAAACCATTTGCCATGCAAGGATGTCCTGTCTGTTCACCCGAGCGTTCGGTCATACCCGCACAAAAGCCTCTGGTCCCACCACATGGCGACAAAAATCATGATCATAAACACTAAACCACAAAGCTTTTGCCCTCCTTAAGGCCATAAAATATGTAAATCAGTGTTTTATTTACATAAAATCGCTTTTATTCGTACAAAAAAATAGACAAAGAGATAAAATCGCGCTAGTCTTTTTCGTGGAAAACGGTCAGAGGTCTGACCAAAGGTTGAAACCCACCTGAAAAGGGTGGGTTTAACCTATTAAACCTATTTCTTGCGGAGGTTAAAGATCCATGAATATTCACGAGTACCAGGCCAAGGCGATCCTGCGTAATTTCGGGGTTCCGGTCCCGGAAGGGCATGTGGTCTACAATGGCAACTCGGCCCGCGACTGGGCCAAGCGTCTCGGAGATGGCCCTTATGCGGTCAAAGCCCAGATTCATGCTGGCGGACGCGGCAAAGGTGGCGGTGTTAAAATCGCCAAGACTGCCGATGAAGTCAAACAGTATGCCCGCGCAATGTTCGGCATGACCCTGGTTACCCACCAGACCGGACCGGAAGGTAAAATTGTCAAGCGTGTTCTGATTGAGAGTGGCTGCGATATTGCCGACGAATTCTACCTCTCCTTTCTGGTCGATCGTGCTACCGACAAGGTCACCCTGATGGCTTCGGCCGAAGGCGGTGTCAATATTGAGGAAGTTGCCGAGAAGACCCCTGAGAAGCTTTTCTTTGAAGCGGTTGATCCGGTCGTTGGTTTGACCGCTTTCCAGGCGCGCAAGGTTGCTTTCAAGCTTGGCTTCGGTATTGCCCAGGTCAAGCAGGCCGTCCCACTGTTGATGAATCTCTATAAGGCTTTTGTCGAGGCCGACTGTTCCCTGCTCGAGATCAACCCTTTGGTACAGACCGGTGCGGGCGACCTTATCTGTCTCGATGCCAAGATGACTTTCGATGAGAATGCGCTCTTCCGCCATATCCGCATACGTGATCTGCGCGATTACGACGAAGAGGATGCCAACGAGATCGAAGCCTCCCAGTACGACCTCTCCTACATTGCCCTGGATGGCAATATCGGCTGCATGGTCAACGGTGCCGGTCTGGCCATGGCAACCATGGACATCATCAAGCACTACGGTGGCGACCCGGCAAACTTCCTCGATGTAGGTGGCGGCGCTACTATTGAGCGTGTTACCGAAGCCTTCAAGCTCATCCTCTCAGACAACAAGGTCGAAGGGATTCTGGTTAACATCTTCGGTGGTATCATGAAGTGTGACGTGATCGCTACGGGGGTTATCGAGGCTGCCAAGCAGATCGGCGTCAAGGTTCCGTTGGTCGTGCGTCTGGAAGGCACCAACGTAGATCTGGGCAAGAAGATGTTGGCCGAATCTGGCCTGAACATCGTCAGTGCCGACGGTATGGGTGATGCCGCTGAGAAGATTGTTACGGCAGTTAAAGAAGCGTGAGGTGTTACCTCCTAACACCTCCTCTTTCTCCTCACCAGCTTTTAATTAGGAGCTAAATCCAATGAGCATATTAGTCAACAAGAATACGAGAGTTATTACCCAGGGGATCACCGGTGCCACCGGTTTGTTCCATGCCCAGGGCGCCCGTGACTACGGTACCCAGATGGTTGGCGGGGTAACCCCCGGCAAGGGTGGTACTATAGTCGAAGGCTTCCCGGTTTTTGATACCGTTGAAGATGCCATCAAAGAGACTGGCGCTAACGCTTCGGTTATCTATGTGCCGCCGATCGGCAGTGCTGATGCGATCATGGAATCGGTCGATGCTGGCATCGAACTGGTGATCTGCATCACTGAGGGCGTGCCGGTGCTTGATATGGTCAAGGTCAAAAAATACATGGAAGGCAAGGACTGTCGACTGATCGGCCCCAACTGCCCTGGCGTGATTACTCCGGGCGAGTGCAAGATCGGTATCATGCCCGGCTATATTCACAAGCCTGGTCCGGTCGGTGTTGTATCGCGCTCCGGAACTTTGACTTACGAAGCCGTCTGGCAGTTGACCACCCGCAACATCGGCCAGACCACCTGTGTCGGTATTGGCGGTGACCCGGTCAACGGCACCAGCCACCTCGAGGTACTGAGAATGTTTGAGAATGATCCGGCTACCGAGGCGGTGATCATGATCGGTGAAATCGGTGGCGACGCAGAAGAGCAGGCCGCTGCGTTTGTCCGTGACCACATGACCAAGCCAGTGGCGGCATTCATCGCCGGGGCAACAGCACCAGAAGGCAAGCGCATGGGTCATGCCGGGGCGATTATTTCCGGCGGTAAAGGCGATGCAGCCAGCAAGAAAGTGTTCCTTGCCGAGTGCGGTGTCAGCATTGCCGACAGTCCGGCCGAAATGGCAGAGGCACTGTTGAAGATTTGGCAACCCTGAAAATTAGATTAAAGGTACAAACAAAAAAGGACCGGCCGGTTGGCTGGTCCTTTTTTGTTCAGTTCAAAATAAGGCTTATTTCTGATCAGGAGAGTGTGCTTCATTCTCTTTAAGTGGCGAGCCCCAAAAAGTTCCCAAGACGTTTCGGTCTTTCTCGTTGAGAATAGCGCCGCGCTCAATCATTCGCTGCATAAGGGCATCAAGGTCAACTTGTTGACCAAACGCTGAGTCAACCCGCTCTCGTGTATGGCAGATGGTGCAGCGGGCTTCGATGGTGCGCTGAAATTCATCATTGCCGGGCAGTCGATGGACATCATGAACTGCTTCGGGAACAGCGACGGCTGACATTGGTGCTAGAACCAGACCGATCAACAAGAAAAGGGGACTGGTTTTCATGATTATTTTGTTATATACGTACATTGGATGTCGATATCCTTGAGTCCTGACAGTCCGTCAGGCTTCTGGTCAAGTCCTTACGAAAGCTTTGCTGTCTGTTCCGTTACCCACTTATCTATTTTGTCGCCATCTGTGTCGGTGAGACCGAGAAAACGCAGGCCCATGCCATGTTCGTGAATACTTTTACGTTTATAGAGCCGTTTCCAGACAACCTCACACCGGCAGATGATCTTGTGTTTGGGCTTCGTCGGCAAGGTCAATTCAAGCATGAACTCTTCACCCTGCTCACGAGGATTTAGCGTCGCGATAAACAACCCACCGCTGCTGATATTCTTGGCGTAACCAAAAAAGGTTTTCTGACCATCGCCACAGGAAATTTTTTCTACAATCAGCGGAGCTCGTGTAGAGTGACGTATATTCTTTTGTTCCGCAGTATACCTGGAATTCGCAGTCCCATTCATTGGCGTCTCTTTTTCCACTTACACAGCGGGTAAACTCTGTGTCGTCACAGTACATATTAGCATAGCTTTTTAGATTTTCTATAAACATATCAGCGGCGAAACGCCATCATGCAGACGCAACGTCTCCAGCATTCCTGAAAGTGTTCCGTGACAACTCCTACCCTCCCATGCGAAATACTCCGGAAGAACATCCTCAGGTTCACCGCGACAGAGGCTGGCTTCACAGAGTCGATGAACCAGGCGCATTGTTTTGAAGCCATCGAACCAGGCATGAAACGCTTGTAAACGTTGCACTTCGGTTTTATGAGTCGATTGCAATCGTGGCCAGACGGTTCGCCAATTGACTTGTTCAAGATAGTTGGCCAGTTCTGAGGAGATCTCTTCGGCGCGTAGTAACAAAGACTCCGCATCGCTGGAGAGATTCTGTTCTACAGCTTGCAGCCAAGCAGCCAAAACCCGGAAAGCTGCCACCGGGTAAAAGAGAACAGCCTGTGTGTCGCCATCAAGTAGACGGGACATACTGCGCCCGGTACCGAATGGAACTCGATCCGATACCCGCGGCTCGGGGAACACCGTTGTCCCGGTCAGGAGGTCGACACCATCAGTTTTCGCCAGTTTCTGCAGAAAATAAAAATCTTCTCCGGCCTTACGGCAATTCATGCCGCCGCAGCGTACGTAAGCTGAGGCTCGACAGGCAATGGCACTGCCGACGGAATTGAAGGCATAGGGTGATCCGGCCAGACGTAAACCATAAACATAGCTGCGCAGGAAGAGTTCGTATCGATTGATTGCAGTCTGCTGAGCTGAATCGCTCCCCGGTTGATGACGAAAGGGCAGAACCGCTGCCCCAAGAGCGGACGGGTGAAAATGATTGACGATTGCCTGCAGGTAGCCCGTTTCCACTAAGGTGTCGGCATCGAGACAGACCAGCAGAGGGTCTTCTGTCCAGTTCAGGCGAGGTAAGGCGAGATCCATGCCGAGTTTACGGGCAAAGCCGACCCCAGCCTGCTTGGCAGGGATCTCATATCCAGGACTGGCAGCGTCAACCCAGGCGAGACTGAGCTCAGTTTGTTCTGTCAGTTCAGACAGCCTGGCCAGGTCAATGCCATTCTGTTGCTTATCCGCAGCTGCAGCATGTTCACAATGGTTAACAATAATGACCACAAGGAAGCGTGTTGTTAGTTGTTGCGGATTAGCCGCAAGGCTCTGCAAAGTTGCAAACAGGCTGTCACCTTCCGCGAGCGACGGGATAACAACAGCTCCGGCAAAGTCGGCGCGTTCTTCTCCCCTAAGCGTCCACGGGCCAGTGACGGTACTTTTATTGAGATACCGCTGCACTGCGGCAGGCAGTGAGGTCATTCCGCAAGGTCCTGACATCTGGCAAGAAGTTCAGCGACGGGATCATCCTCAGCATTCAACCAATGAATGGCAGTGCCTTGACGTTCCATGCGTCGGAACCAGGTTTCCTGACGCTTGGCAAACTTGTGAATGGCACTGTTCAGCTTTTGAAAGAGATCATTTCGATTGAGTTGTCCCTGCAGATGCCGGGCGACAAAGCGGTATTCCAGGCCGTAATAGTCGAGGGTCTCCCAGGAGACACCGGCCGCATGCAGGTTGGCAACCTCTTCAATCAAGCCGTGGTCAAGACGTTCACGTAACCTTATGGTGATGCGTTTTCGCAACCGCTCCCTTGGCCAACGCAGACCAAATACCTGCGGAGTGAGTGGCGGCAGGCACAAAGGCTGTGCTGAGGCATGCTGCTCACCTTCGGCAATTTCAATGGCCCGGATCAGTCGAGAGCGATCTTCGCTGTCGCTGGTATTATGTTGCTCTGGCCGGAGCGCCTGCAAACGCGCTTGGAGTGCTGCCATGGTGAGGGGAGCCAGCTCCAGGCGCAAGGCCTGGTTTTCAGCTACACTCACCAGCTCGTAGCCTTTTAGGATAGCATCGAGATAAAGCCCTGTGCCCCCAACCAGTATCGGCAAATGATTGCACCCACTAATCTCGTCAAAGGCCGAGCTGAACGCTTTGGTAAAATCGAATAAGCTGAACTCGTAACCGGGATCAACCACATCGATAAGATGATATGGCGTTGTGCCATATTCATCCAGGTCCTTACCGCTGCCAATATCCAGACCACGGTAGACTTGTCGGGAATCGGCTGAGATGATTTCGCCATTGAGATGACGGGCGGCCTGAACGGCTAAATGGGTTTTTCCCGAAGCCGTTGGTCCGAGCACAACAAGGAGGTTCATATAGCAGACAACTCCTAAGGGAAGATGTTTCGTTGCTCATTTATAACCGGATAGGCGGCCGATGACAATGCGTATTCCCGGACAGACTCCTACGCTTCCCTCGCAGAGCTAAAGCTGCTATACAGTTGAGAACATTATCGACCGTCAGTTAGGACGGCAAGGATCACTGGAGTTTTATGGCTGCTTCCTCTCCCACCACAACCACGGCATCTGACACCCCGAGGATACTTCCCCGTTCGGCCCACAGCCTTTCCCGCAGCCAGATCGATGAAAACACCCTCAAAGTCCTTTACCGACTCCATCGTCACGGTTACCTGGCCTACCTGGTCGGTGGCAGTGTCCGTGATCTCCTCTTAGGCAGAACGCCCAAAGATTTTGATATCGGCACCGATGCGACCCCGCAGCAGGTCAAAAAGCTTTTTCGCAACTGTTTTCTGGTCGGCCGTCGATTTCGTTTGGCTCATATAAGATTCGGTCGTGATCAGGTTCTCGAGGTCGCCACTTTTAGACGTCATCCTCATCCCGATGAGTTGCCGGAAGATCCCGCTGAACACAAATTCTTTGTGCAGAACCAGTTCGGCACGCCTCGTGAAGATGCTTTCCGTCGCGACTTCACCATCAACGCGCTTTTTTATAACATCGCCGATTTTTCGATCGTTGACCATGTCGGCGGGCTGAAAGATCTACAGAACCGGCAGTTGCGTGTGATCGGCGACCCCCAAGTCCGCTTTGCAGAAGATCCGGTGCGCATGTTGCGTGCCCTGGAGTTCCGTGCTCGTCTCGATTTTTCTCTCGACGCAGAAATGCTTGAAGGAATGATTAAGCAAGCGCCGTTGCTTGCCGCTGCCTCGCCAGCCAGGGTGCGAGAAAAACTGATGCAATTCTTCCGACATGGCGTCGCCGCCGAAGTCCTGCAAAGGGCTCAATCTTTAGAGCTGCTTCAGCCGATGCTGGGTGGCTACCAAGCGGGGGAGACAACCTTCAAGTTACTGGAGCCACTCAATCGATATTTCAAAAAAACCGGCACCGTTGATGAAGCAATGGTTCTGGCTGCACTCTTTATCGAGCGCTTCTGGCAAAAATGCCCGGTGCAGGCAGCACTGCCGATTAACGAGGTCATGCAAACCGCCGGGCATCTGATGACTCCGTACAGCACCTACTTTCACCTGGCTCACGGCTTGCGTCATCAGGCCCGGGAACTGCTGGTCGGATGCTACCGTTTCGCGCGTGGCCTCGGCCATCGTGGCCAGAAACGTTTCCTGTGTAATTCTGCGACACCCAGAGCTTTGGAGATGTTCCGGCTCTGGATTCAGGCCAGTGATGGAGACACTGCTCTGGTGGATACCTGGCAGAAAGCCTTGCATACAGATCACAAAACAGCAGATCAGCCGGTCAGGCAACCGAACCACCGCACCCATCGTCGACCACGGCGGCGGCGGCGGACCAAGCCAACCCTTGGGGGCTGACCAAGTTAACTATCTGCAATCAAAAGGTAAATGCACTGAGAAACCATCTATGTTGACCTTGTTAGCTAATTCTTGTGCCAAAATCAAGGCAGCAATCGTTTGGTCCTCAAATGAGAGCTCACAACACTAAACAACACGACCACCTCGAAAATTCCGTTTCACACAAAATGGATGCTCCTGTTAGGGGCCCCTTCACCATCTTTGCTTTATGTAGACTTTCAATCCGATAACAAGAAATTCCTCTCCGGCAACTTGATCTCATATGTTAATATTACATTTTTAGAATCACCGCCAAAAATCATCAACATGGACTAAACATAAATGCCCGAAACAGCAAAAAACACCACCATCCAAATCCTGGTCGAAGAAACCACTTTAAAAACAGCACAAGTTAAACAAACTGTAGCCCTGCTCGAAGAGGGCGCAACTGTACCCTTTATCGCTCGTTACCGCAAAGAAGCAACCGATGAACTCGACGAGGTGCAGATTCGCCTGATACAGGAACGCCTTGAGTACCACAAAGCCCTCAACGAGCGCCGGGAGACTATCCTCAAATCAATTGACGATCAAGGTAAACTGACCCCGGAGCTACACCGGAAAATTACGGCAACCAGGCAAAAAACCGAACTGGAAGACTTCTACCTGCCCTTCAAACCGAAACGCCGCACCAAAGCGTTGATCGCAAAAGAACGTGGACTGGAACCACTTGCCGAGCAACTATTGGCTGCGTGTGGCGAAGGCGAAACAGCCTTGCAACTGGCGCAACCTTTCATCAACATTGAGCTGGAGATTACCACTACTGACGAAGCCTTAACTGGCGCTGGCCACATCCTCGCCGAACGGTTCGCCGATGTCGCCGAGGCACGGGCGATGGTCCGCGAGTTGACCTGGCAGCAGGGCTTGTTCTGCTCACAGCCAGCGCGGGGCAAGGAAGATACGGTCAGCAAATTCGAGATGTACTACGATTTCAGCGAACCGATCAGGAAAATCCCGTCGCACCGCATGCTGGCAATGCGACGAGGCGAGAAAGAAGACGTGTTGAGGTTGCGCCTCGAGGCACCGGAGGAGGATATCTTAAGTCGCCTTTCTATGCTTTTTGTGCCTAAAGAAAGCCGCTTTGCTGAACTGCTGCGGGAATTCGTTGCCGATGCATATAAGCGTCTACTGACCCCTTCGATCGAACTGGATCTGCGCCTGCAAGCGAAAAAAGCCGCCGATGACGAGGCCATCAAGGTTTTTGCAGAGAATCTGCGCAACTTACTGCTTGCCGCGCCAGCCGGAAGCTGTAGAGTTCTCGGTGTTGATCCAGGGCTGCGCACCGGTTCCAAGCTGGCGGCAGTTGATGCAACCGGTCGTTTCCTGGAGCATGTCACGATCTATCCGCACAGCGGAGGCGGCACCAAGGTCGCGTCAGCCAAGCTGGATCTGCTGCGCCTTATTGATGTCCACAACATAGAGATGGTAGCGATCGGCAACGGCACGGCCGGACGCGAAATGGATCAATTTGTCCGCGTCTGCCTGAAAGAGGCGGGCCTGAAAGCGCAAGTGGTTATGGTCAGTGAGGCTGGAGCCAGTGTTTATTCTGCATCGGATATTGCCCGCGAAGAATTCGCCGATCTCGACTTGACCGTACGCGGCGCCATTTCCATAGCTCGCCGTTTGCAGGATCCTTTGGCCGAGCTGGTCAAGGTCGACCCAAAAAGTATCGGTGTTGGACAATATCAGCATGATGTCAGCCAGAGTGCCCTGAAAAAATCCCTCGGCGAGGTGGTGGAATCTTGTGTCAACTTTGTTGGCGTCGATTTGAACACTGCAAGTTGGGCACTATTGAGTTTTGTCTCTGGAATCAGTGAATCCTTAGCCAAGGCGATTGTCAATCAGCGTGACATTGAGGGGGCTTTTGGCCAACGGAAACAACTCCTCAAGGTGCCACGCTTTGGCAAAAAGGCTTACGAACAAGCTGCGGGTTTCTTACGCATCAGAGATGCTGAGCAGCCGCTCGATAATACGGCAGTACACCCGGAGCGCTACCAGTTGGTGGCACAGATGGCTGCGGATCTTGGCGTTTCCCTGGTAAAGTTAACCACCGAACCAGGCTTGCTCGATAAGATTAGACTGGAACAGTACGTTGGCCCTGATATTGGCCTGCCTACGCTCCACGACATTGTCGCTGAATTGAAGAAGCCGGGCCGTGATCCGCGCGAAAGCTTCATAACAGCCAGTTTCCGTGAAGATGTTATGGAGGTCAAGGACCTCAAAGAAGGCATGGCCCTTAACGGCATCGTCACTAATGTCGCCGCCTTTGGAGCGTTTATCGATATTGGCGTACACCAGGACGGCCTGGTGCATGTCAGTCAACTCGCCGACCGGTTTGTGAAAGACCCGAATCAGGTGGTCAAAGTCGGGCAGCAAGTGCAGGTCAGGGTTCTGTCGATTGATCTGCAACGCAAGCGCATCAGCTTGACCATGCGCAAAGGGAAAACTGAGAAACCACCGGAGCAGAAGGAGCGAACCAGGAACCCACGCCCCGACAAGAAGGTGGCCACATCATCGACGGCGATGGCCGAGGCGCTGGCAAAGTCGGGCTTCCGGGTTAATAAGTGAAGAGGCTACAGGACAAACAGAACTCACCGCAGCTCACATTCCACCAAGGAATATGACCATGAAAAAGTGTCCTTTCTGCGCTGAAGACATCCAAGATGAGGCAATAAAGTGCAAACACTGTGGTGAGTTTCTGGAAACATTTTCTCCTCGGCATTCTGGAGAAGAAAAGCTTCCATGGTATTTCCGGAAATCCTGCATTATTCTCGCGCTCTGCAGCGTGGGACCGCTGGCGTTACCACTGATCTGGTGGCGGCCACAAACGTCGCTGGCATGGAAGATCGGACTCAGTATCGGTGTCCTTGCCCTCAGTTGGGTCTTGTACCTGATCACGCTGGAATCCTTGCGTGCTATTCAGGAGTATTACGAACTCCTTGAAAGTTTGTGAATTGCTTGGTCGGTACTATCCGTACGCTTCTTGATGGTATGTCAACATACCAATGCTATAGTTAGCTAATGAATAATTTCAGCCGTTTGGTTTTGATGACCGTCTGCCTTTGTTGCTTGATGGTGCCCGGTATCTGGTTACTAGTGCCCGGTGCACAGGCTCAGAGCTCTTCTCAAAAGTTCGCGACCTGGTTGGAGCTGCTGCGTGCGGAAGCCCGTTCAACAGGGATTTCGCAAGAGACCGTGGCTGCGGCCATGGCCGATATCAAGGCACCGCAGCAGCGGGTGATTAATCACGATCAGAAGCAGCCTGAGAAAACCCAGTCTCTAGAAGATTACGTCGCAACCCGGGTCAGTAAGGAGCGCATAGCCGAAGGGCGGCGGATGTTGCGTCGTTACCCGATCTGGCTGGGCCGTATCGAGCGACAGTACGGGGTACAGCGACGCTTTATCGTCGCCCTCTGGGGGATCGAGAGTAGTTACGGCCAGCACACTGGAAAGCTTCCGGTCATCCAGTCGCTGGTCACCTTGGCCTACGATGGACGTCGCGGCGACTACTTTCGCAAGGAACTGCTTGAGGCTCTTCGTATTCTCGATGCTGGTCACATTGCCTTGCCAGACATGAAGGGTTCATGGGCCGGGGCCATGGGGCAGTTCCAGTTCATGCCCTCCTCATATCGTCACTATGCGGTCGATGCCAATGGCGATGGCCGTATCGATATCTGGAATTCAATTCCAGACACACTGGCATCTGCGGCCAATTATCTTGCAAAAGCGGGTTGGCAGAACGATCAGACCTGGGGACGGCCGGTCAAATTGCCGGGGAAGTTTAATTTTTTCCTGGCGGGGCTGAAGACCCGACTACCGTTGTCGCGCTGGCAGGCACTCGGCGTGAGGCGCAGTAACGGTCGCGCGCTGCCCCACCGTGAGCTGCAAGCCTCGCTGATCATTCCCGATGGCCCGGACGGACCAGCCTACCTGATCTACAGTAATTTCCGGGCGCTACGCAGATGGAACCGATCCAACTCTTTTGCCGTTGCGGTCGGGACTCTCTCAGATCGCTATAACGTTAAAAAATAGCCAGTTCATGGGTAGTCCGACAACCTCCTGAGGAATATAATAAATGATCGAAGTGAAAGACCTGGTGTTCGAATACCCGGGCACCAGGGCGCTGAATGGCGTCTCCTTCCAGATCAAGCCAGGCAACATCACGGCGTTGGTCGGGCCGAATGGAGCAGGGAAAACAACCTTGCTGCGTTGTATGGCTGCCCTCGAAGTTCCGCTGTCCGGAGAGGTGCGCATTGATGGTGAAAATATCCACGAATATCCACGCGCCTGCCACCGCAAGCTTGGTTATCTCTCAGATTTCTTCGGGCTCTACGATGAGCTGACGGTTCGTCAGTGCCTGCTGCATGCAGCGGCATCTCATGGCATTCAGGCTGACGAGCAGCTCAGGGTGACAGAACAGGCCGCGGCACGGCTCGGCATTGTCGACCGCCTCGGGATGCAAGCCGGTGAACTTTCACGTGGACTACGGCAACGCCTGGCGATAGCCCAGGCTGTGGTTCACGAACCACAGATCCTGATGCTCGACGAACCGGCGTCCGGTCTCGACCCCGAAGCAAGGCATAGCCTGGCCGAGCTGTTTCTGGCTCTGCGCGACCAGGGTATGACCCTGGTGGTCTCTTCGCACATTCTCTCGGAGTTGGATGAATACTCCACCGATATGTTGATTCTGCGGGAAGGCCGCATCCTCTCACACGACCCGATTGAGCCGCCAGCCGAGGCAACTGTCCGCCTGAGGGTATCGCTGACAGAACCTTGCCGCGGATTGCAGGCTCTGCTCTCAGGATTGTCTGGTGTCTCTGCCGTTGAAGGTGATGAAAGATCGGTCGTTCTCTCCTTCAATGGCGATGCTGCAGCCCGACATCATTTACTTAAAAGTCTGCTCGACCAGGGACTCCAGGTTTGTGCCTTTGCCGAGCAGCAGCGTAACATGCAGTCGGCCTACCTGGAGTCAGTGCATGGCCAGGACAGCCAGGAGGGCGTGCGATGAACATCAATCCCGAGTTCCGCCGCAATCTCTGGCTTGAGCTGACCCCTACTCGGCTGGTTGGCATGCCGATGATCCTGGGGGCCTTGCTTTTTCTCGCCTATCTCCTTGACAACAAACAGTATGGCGAGAGCGTGGCCAATACGGCGTTGATCCTGTTCGGCCTGTTGGTCTTTTTATGGGGAACCCGACTTGCCTCCGAAGCCTTGATCTCAGAAATCCGTGATCATACCTGGGACAGCCAGCGGATGTCGGTGATCGGCCCCTGGTCAATGACTTGGGGGAAATTACTCGGCAGTACCATATACCCATGGTATGGGGCTGTGCTTTGCCTGTTGGTCTATTTTAGCTCACAGCCTTCACTTAAACTCTCGCTGATCGAAACAGCCGTACTGCTGCTCGGTAGTGGCTTGCTCGGCCAGGCAATCGGCTTGCTCTCCAGTCTGCAGGCAATCAGGAAGAACCAGCGCTACGGCCGGTTTCAAACCACAGTCTTCCTGGTGCTGGGTGCCGGTTGCGCGGTCTCTGTGGTCTCCTGGCCATTTGCTGAATCAACGAGCATCTTCTGGTATGGTCGCTATTATCCCGATAATCGCTTTGTTCTGATCAGCCTGGTGCTGTTCCTCGCCTGGACGATATTCGGTATCTACCGGTTGATTAGAGCTGAACTGCAGTTGAGGAGTCTACCTTGGGCGTGGGGGATGTTTGTCTTCTCCCTGATGATCTATTCTGCCGGATTTTATGGAGAAAACAGCTGGGTGACTGGTCTGAGCGCCTGGCCGCAACGCTTGTTGATCGCCTTCCTGGTGGCCCTGATGCTGGCTTACGGGACAGTTATTTGCGAACGCAAGGATCCGGTAACCTTTCAGCGATTGCTACAGTATCTTGGCCGTCGTGAATGGGGACGGGCCATGCAGATCGCCCCTCTCTGGTTGAGTACCCTGCCGTTTGTTCTCCTCTCCTGTGCCGTTCTGGTCATCGTGGCTTTAACTTCAGAATCGGTGCAGCAGTTCGCGGTTCCCGCTATGGCTATGGTCCTCTTTCTGTTGCGCGACTTCGGGCTATTGCTTTTCCTGAACCTCGGTCGGGTGCCGAAACGAGCCGATATGCTGACAATCCTGTTTCTGGTCCTGCTCTACGGAATAATTCCGACGATCCTGACAGCTCTCGACCTGAGTCGTCTGACCGAATTGTTCTGGCCCATTCAGGGCGTGCCAGCCTATATTGTTCTGCCCGCGGCGTTGTTTCAGGCGGTTGTCATACTTTGGTTGATGACACGACGTTGGCGAAAGACTCACCAGAGCTATTAATCCAGGACAAAACAGAGGAAGTCTTTTCAAGGGTCTGTTCATGACAAATTCTTTACAATTTATTGACCTTCCCATGACGACATAAATGTGGACAGCTGATCTACTGGGCCCAACAAAACAGACCCCGGTAATTCACCTTTCATGTCGACACTTAAGGAGGAAAGACAATATATGCTTCATCCCAAACTAACGAAAAATCAAAGTAACAATCCGATCTTTGTCTCCGGAGGCGGTGGCTACGTCGGTGGCCGCCTGATACCTCGTCTGTTAGAGGATGGCTACCGAGTGTATGCACTAGCTCGCAGCCCGGAGAAATTGCGTAGCCGGCGCTGGGGGAATCATCCGCAACTGAAAATTGTCCACGGAGATATGCTCGACTACCCCAGCCTGCTTAAGGGGCTTGAAGGCTGTCGAGCCGCTTATTATCTGGTCCATTCTATGAACCCTGCGGTTGATGATTTCTCCCACACCGACCGGGTTGCAGCAATGAATATGAGCAAAGCTGCGGCAGCAGCCGACCTGAAGCAGATAATCTATCTGGGCGGGTTAGGTGAACAGGGCAGCGGCCTGAGTCACCATCTGCAGTCACGCAGTGAAGTTGGTCAGGTGCTGCAACAGGGACCAGTACCGGTCACTGTGCTGCGGGCGGCGATGATTATCGGTTCTGGAAGTGCCTCCTTCGAGATCCTGCGCTACCTGGTTGACCGCCTGCCGGTGATCCTGACCCCGCGCTGGGTCAACACCCCCTGTCAGCCAATCGGCATACGCAATGTACTACACTACCTGATCGGCTGCCTTGAATGTCCGGAAACCCTCGGTGAAACTTTCGATATCGGCCAACCGGAAATCCTCAATTATCGTAAGCTGATGGAGATTTACGCTGAAGAAGCCGGTTTACGCAAACGCTGGATCTTGCCACTGCCGTTTCTCACCCCACGCTTAAGTTCCTACGCGATTCATCTACTGACTCCAATTCCAGCAGCCTTGGCTCGTCCTTTAACTGAAGGGCTTAAAAACCCGGTCGTCTGCCATGACAACCGGATTGCCGACCTGCTGCCACAAGACCTGTTCGACTGCCGCAAAGCGATCCATCTGGCGCTTGAGAAGATAAAAGAACACCATATTGAAAGTTCCTGGACCGATTCAGGACCAATCCACCCGGCAGAATGGAGTGTCCGCGGTGATCCGACCTGGGCGGGAGGCAAAATTTTCACTGATTCAAGGCGAGTGATTATCGATGCTGAACCAGAGGAAGTCTGGCCGGCACTTGCTTCTATCGGTGGTGAAGTTGGTTGGTATTACGCCAACTGGCTCTGGAGGCTGCGTGGCATGATCGATCGGGTTTTTGGTGGCGTTGGCCTCAGCCGCGGTCGTCGTGATCATCGGGAGATTTATCCCGGTGATGCGCTCGATCTCTGGCGAGTGGTCGCAGTTGAGCGTCTGAAACTGTTGTCGCTGCATGCCGAAATGAAACTACCGGGAGAAGCAACCCTCTATTTTGAACTGCAGCCATTGGCTGATGGCCGTACCGAATTGCGCCAGATTGCTCGTTTTCTGCCGCGCGGCTTGCTTGGGCTGGCCTATTGGTATGGAGTCACACCATTTCATAATTATGTCTTTGATGGTATGTTGCGCGGTATTGCCAAGGCGGCCAAAACTTCGATTCTTTCTGGGCCAGAGCGTTTTCATGAATAAGGTGTCGGATGATCCCCATGATTAAAAAATCATCGAGTATTCTCTTTTCCAACTTGACTTTTATTTTACAGATGTCTAATGTCGACAATCGACGAAATGGGAGGTTGAACTAATTATGCCGATTGTCAAAAAAACTTACAAAGACCAGGTTATTGACTATATCTACCAACTTTTGTTGGCAGACAAGTTGAGACCAGGGGATCAATTAAAAGAAAGTTTATTGGCCAAAGAGATGGGGATCAGCAGGGCGCCAATCCGTGAGGCAATGAAGGAACTGATCACGAATGGCCTGGTTGATTACCGTCCTCAGGTGGGGAACTTTATTCCCGTTTTATCACCTAAGCAGATTGTTGATAGCTACACGACACGTGGCGTCCTTGAGGGCTACGCGGTGATGGAGAGTTGTGATCAGTTTTCTGAGGAAGAAATTGACAAGCTTGAAAACCTGGTTGAGCAGATGGAAAGTTGTGCCCAAAAAAAGAAACATAAAATGGTTGTCGAAGTTGGCGGAGAATTTCATGATCTCTTGATCAGTAAGAATAATAATGTCCAGTTGCTTGAATACACAGACCGACTTAGCTTGAAACTGCATGTTTTGTTCTTTAAATATTGGGGGAAACTCTATAGCCCCTCTGAAGTTGGTCGGCGACATCGGGAAATTGTCGAAAGCATTAAATCAAAAGATCTGCGACGAATTGAAAAAGTGATTCGTCATCACTACGTAGAAACAGGATCGAAAATCGCAGCACTTTAAACAACTATCAATGTTGCAATGCCAACATTCAAACTCGATATTAACTACTGACAGCAACAGGAGGTAACGATGGCAGAAGAATGGGTTCAACAGATGCAGAACCAGGTTGACACACTTGAGAAACTGGAAAAGTACATCAACGTCTCTGACGATGAAAGGGAGGCGATTCAGACCCTGAAAACCAAATGGGGGACAACACCCTATTTTGCCTCATTAATGGATAAAGATGACCCGAGCTGCCCGATCAGGATGCAGGTTATTCCGTCGATGAAAGAACAGGTTAACGAATTTGGTATGGACAACTACCTGATGTGGAAAGAAAATCGCGCTACGGAAGAAGTCCGTCCTGACAGTATTGCTCGCCAGTACAAGGATCGGATTGCTTTTACTGTTCTTGAGGTCTGCGGAATATATTGCCGGCACTGTTTTCGCAAGGAACTGGTTGTCGATCAGGATTTGAAACTGCGCTTTGATGTTGACGAAGGCCTGGCCTGGATTGCCGAACACAAAGAAATCCGCGACGTGCTGATAACCGGTGGCGATCCATTGCTGCTCTCGGATGAAAAACTGGAATATCTTATAAGCAGCTTGCGTGCGATTCCGCACGTTGAAATGATCCGTATCGGTTCACGGTTGCCAATCGTGCTGCCGCAACGGATTACCGCAGGTCTGAAAAAGGCCATTGGCGGTTATCACAAGGTTCCGGTATGGATCAACACCCAGTGCAATCATCCGAAAGAAATCACCGAAGAAACGGAAAAAGCAATTTACGAGCTGATGAGTTGCGGCATCAATGTTGGCAACCAGGCGGTGCTGCTTAAAGGGATTAACGATGATGTTCCGACATTCAGAGAACTACACCAGAAACTCCTGCGTACCCGTATCCGTCCCTACTACATTTTCTACTGTGAGCCCGCCCCTGGGATTGATCATTTCCGCACCCCGGTGGAAAAAGGTGCTGAGCTGATTCGTGATGCCCTGCGTGGACATACCACCGGCCTGGCGCAGCCGATGTATGTGCTGGCGACCAATGTTGGCAAGATTCCACTCATGCCCGATTATTACATTGTTGATAAGAATGACAAGGAATACACGTTGAGAAACCATTTGGGAGAAACAACTAAAATCCCCAATATCCCTGAATAAACGATCGTTATTTCAGCCCCTAACTTAGGAGAAAGCAATGAGTAGCAAGGATCTGCCCAGAATCAAGGAGCAACTGAAAGAAGCCTACACAACCAAGCTGTTTTTTACCGATCTGAACGGTCGACTAAAGAACCTTTCTGTCAATCCAGACGATATTGAAGCTATTCTGGACAAGGGTGTGGGTATCGACGGAAGCTCCATTGCCGGGATAGCAACAGTTGATAATAGTGACCGTATTTTGAAGCCGGTTTTGGAAAGTTTCCGCCTGGTTGATTTCGGTGACAGAAAAATCGGATTCTTTGTCGGGCAGATTTTCAACCAAGACGGTTCACGATGTGAGGTTGACCCGAGATATCCGCTGGAAAAGGCAGTTGAAAAAGCCGCCAAGGAATATCAAATCAAGTTCCTGATGGGACCTGAGCACGAGTTTTTCCTGCTCAATGGGGATGAATTCGACAGCAACATTCATACCGATAAACTGGGCTACTTTGGCTCTTCTCCAACTGATGCTGGTGACGTGGTCCGCCAGGAGATTGTCAATGTCCTGGAAAATTGCGGGGTTAAGTATGAAAAGACTCACCATGAAGTCACTGAGTCACAGCATGAAATCAACCTGGAGCCAGGTGATCCGTTGACTATCGCTGATCGCACTCTCCTGTTTGAATTTGTCACCAAGGAAGTCGCTGCCCAGTTTGATCTGCATGCAACCTTTATGGCCAAGCCCTTTACCGGAGACAACCGCAACGCTTTTCATATACACATTTCCTTTACCGATATGAAGGGGAAAAACCTCTGTTATGATGAAAATACGGAGAATCATCTCAGCGCGAAACTGATGAACTTTATCGGTGGAATAACCAAGTATGCACGGGAAGCCTCCATTGTTATGGCTTCGACTTTCAATTCATATAAGGCCTATGTTCTGGACAAAGAAGCTCCGGTGGTTCGAGGATGGGGAATGCGTAACCGTAGTTCCATGGTCAGGATTCCTCATGCTTTAAAGCCGGAAGCCACCCGGATGGAGTTGCGTTGCCCTGACGCAACCGGCAATGTCTATTTGCAGTTTGCCACCTTGATCTTTATGGGGCTTAAAGGTATTACAAATAAAGAAGATGCTGGCCAGCCGGATATGGGTAGTACATACAAGAAGAACTTGCAGCCGAAAGTTCTTGACCGGCGCTTTCTGCCTCGCGATTTTTTCCCAGCTCTGATGGAGGCGGAAGGTAGTGCGTTCATGGAAGAAGCCCTAGGTTCCGATTTGTTCGCCAACTACATGAAAATTAAAATCGGCGAATGGGAAGAGCACAGAACCACAATTACCGATCTTGAACACCGAAAGTATCTGCATATATAATCTGAATCGCCGGGTGCTCAATGCACCATGTGTTTGAGATATTTTGATGGGGCACTCTATTTGGAGTGCCCCTTTTTTTGTCTCACATGATCTTGCCGGTTCCTGGAAACCGCTGGATTTTGTGTGCTCAAAAGGGGCTATTGTGCCACTGAAACGGCAAAATTCAACGCATATAAAGATTTGGTGCCAAGATGTTCAATTGAGAAACAAGCAGCGACGCCGGGATTAACTCCTGGCTTAGTTATGCAAGGATAAAAAGGCTGCCTTCTTCCGAGGGCGGCCTTTAGCTTTTGAAGACAGAAGACAGCTTAGTTGTAACTTGTCTCGAAGCTCCCGTCATTCATTTTACCAAGACAACCACTGAACGCCCCTGGACCAGATAACTCTTTTGATGAGGTACTTCCAACTCCTCTCCCGGAACACAGCTTGTCTGCTCAGGAGTCAGGGCTGTATCAACAAAACATTTCCAAGGTGCCAGTTTGTTAGAAGTCGGCAGGGCAAAGTTTACGGCATCTTCAGCCGCATGGACAAGCAGGTAAATCTCAGCCTCATCACTCCTCCCTTGAAGATGCATGCCCAGGTAATGAGAGGTCTCTGACCAGTCAGGCTGGTTCAACTTAAAGCCATGCCAAGTCAGACGGCGATCACCATTTTCTTCGCCCTCAAAATGACGAGGTCGCAGAAGCGCATGACGTTGACGGAAGGCGATCAGGTTACGGAAGAAATGGAACAGGTTGTCGTTGTGTTCGAGGTCAGCCCAGTCGATCCAGCTGATGGCATTATCCTGACACCAGGCATTGTTGTTACCGTCCTGGCTACGACCCATCTCGTCACCAGCAAGCAGCATCGGTACACCGTGGGCAAGAATTAGCAGAGTGGCAAAGTTGCGCAACTGTTGTGTACGCAGAGTCTTGATTGCCGGATCGTTGGTAGGCCCTTCGGCACCATAATTGGAGCTGAGATTATGGTCATCGCCATCGGCATTGTATTCGCCGTTGGCTTGATTGTGCTTAGTCTGATAGCTGACCAGATCTGCAAGGGTGAAGCCGTCGTGACTGGTAATGAAATTTATGCTGTGGTAGGGAGCGCGACCATCGTCCTGATAGAGGTCGGAGCTGCCCGCCAGGCGGGTGGCCAGTACCGAGACCATGCCCTTGTCGCCACGAACAAAACGACGAATGTCATCGCGAAACTTGCCGTTCCATTCGGCCCAGCGTCCGAAGTTGGGAAAGGTGCCAACCTGGTAAAGGCCGGCGGCATCCCAGGCTTCGGCGATTAGCTTGGTGTTAGCCAGAACCGGGTTGCCGGCGATCCTCTCAAGTAATGGCGGGTTGGCCAGCACCTCGCCATTGGAGCCGCGGCCGAGGATCGAGGCAAGATCGAACCTGAAGCCGTCAACATGCATCTCGGTGACCCAGTAGCAGAGGGCATCAATAATCAGGTCGCGCACCACCGGGTGGTTGCAGTTGACGGTGTTGCCGCAACCTGAGTAGTTGGCATAGGTGCCGTTCTCTGGATCGACAATATAGTAGACGCTGTTGTCGAGTCCGCGCAGGGAGAGGGTGCGTCCTTCCTCGTTACCCTCTCCGGTGTGGTTGAAGACCATGTCAAGAATGACCTCGATACCGGCGGCATGCAGCGCTTTAACCATCTCCTTGAATTCATGCACCTGGGCACCGGCAGCCAACTCCACCGCGTAAGCGGCCTTGGGAGCGAAAAAGCTCAAGGGGTGGTAGCCCCAGAAGTTATGCAACGGTTCTCCAGTGAGAGGATTCTTGCGGTAATTATCCGCTTCATCAAATTCGGTGACCGGCAAGAGTTCTACAGCCGTGATCCCCAACTTCTGTAAATAGGGGATTTTTTCAATAATACCCTGGAAGCTGCCCGGATGGGTGACAAGCGCTGATTTATGGCGGGTAAAACCGCGCACGTGCATTTCGTAGATGACAGAGTCGGCCAGATGATAGTTGAGCGGCTGGTCCAACTCCCAGTCAAAAGTGTCATCTACAAGGATGCCGCGCCAATGGCCCTCTCTGGAGGCCTTGCGGGTTGCCGCACGCCACAGCGATGGGCCGGAGACAGCCCGGGCGTAAGGATCCAGTAAAACCTGTTGATTGTCGAAACGGTGTACAGGAGAACCCTCTCCGCTGTTGCGTGCCGCCCGGTAGCCGTATTCAAATCCGGTCACCAAGCCTTGCAAGAATATATGCCAGACGTCACCGGTACGGTTGATCTTGGGATCGAAGGGGAATTCCATAAACGGTTCAAGGCCACCCGGCCGGAAAAGAACCAGGCTGAGAGCCGTGGCATGACGGGAGAAGACGGCAAAATTGACACCGCCGGCCATATTGCTGACGCCAAACGGCTGAGGCCGGCCACGTTGTACTGCAAAGTCTGTGGTTACGGCGTCGAGAAGACGATTATGATGATCAGAGTAGGTCATAGTGTTCATTCCAAAGAGTTGTAACAGCCAGTAAACAGAATCAAGTTTACCAGATTTCTATGAGAATAAGGGCGAATGACTAAATGACTCAGGGGAAACTCAACCTTACTGATTGGAGTGTATGACTCTATAGGGTATAATAATATAGGGGCCTGAACAGGCTCCTGATACTGTTTTCGCAGAAGACTTGAGGTTCTGCCATGTTTTTTGACACGACATTGCTGGGCAGCATAGAACTGGGCATTCTCGTCAAACTGCTATTGGCAGCCTTGGCAGGTGGCCTGATCGGGCTTGAACGTGAGAAACACGGTCGCCCCGCAGGGCTGAGAACCAACCTGTTGGTTGCTGTCGGCTCCTGCGTCATGATGATCATCTCGGAAGCGTTTTATACCAAGTACGGCATTTTCGGTGCGGAAACCACGCTGCGTATTGACCCTTCCCGGGTTGCAGCACAGGTTGTTACCGGAATCGGCTTCCTCGGTGCCGGAGTCATCCTTAAGGAAGGTGCCTCAGTACGAGGGTTGACCACCGCCGCCAGTCTCTGGACTGTCTCTGGGCTGGGGATGGCCTTCGGTATGGGCTTCTTCAGTCTCGGCATCACTGCCACCGTGTTGGTGCTGATCAGTCTGCTGTTCCTGAAAAAGCTGGATAAGATCATGAAGAAGAATCGTTTTCTCACCTTGACAGTGACCGCAGTCGACAGGGAGGGACTGCTCGAGGAACTTCAAGAGCTTTTTGCTGCCCGTAAACTGGAGCTATCTGATATCAGCTCGCATGTTGACCTTATTGAAAATGAGATATTTTACCAAATGGTCATCATTCAGCAGGAACTACGTTTCGGCCATGAATTGACCGCAGCGATAAAACAACTTGAGGGAATCAAGAAAATTCATTATCACTAAATGGAAATTCATGATTCAGGGTGAAGAAGTTAAGGTAAAAGGCAAAGGGAAGGCCTCCTAAAAAATGGCATCTGTTGGCAATTTGTGCTAGAACATGAAAAAACACTCATCTTGCCTACATTCATTACATCCGGCAGCTATAAGCTGGAGGAGGCACCATTGGCCCAAGAGATATGTAAGGATCCTGTTGTCATTCATCAGGGCCTGGCAAAAGTTCGCAATCGGCGCTGGATCTTGTGGGCCGTCATCCTGATCTACATGCCATGCCTGATCATAGCACTTAAGATGGAGGCTTCAAGCGGCACTCTGGGGACACTGTTTGTTGCCTGGCTGGTGCTGCTCTGCATCGCTGTCGGCCTGGCGACGGTTGTCAGGTGTCCTCGTTGTGGCAACACTTACCATACCAACGGCCCGACCTTCTTACCGGTTCGCAAATGCGTGCATTGCGGCCTGGCCGTGAATGCAGACAAAAAGAAGTAGGCTTGCCGCAAAACATACTTTGAGGTTAATGAAAAAGGGGCGACCATACGGGAGCCCCTTTCAGCTTGTGATTTTTCGCGCCACCCACCACTTGACCCTAAAGCTGATGCGCCGAGCGCAGCAGATCAAAGACCGTCTTGACCGGATTGAAGGCTTCTTGAGGGATCTCCACAAACAGAGTGTGCCAGCCAGCCATACTGCCATTCCATAAGCCAGGTAACTCCAGAACCCTGATCTCTTTGCCCGCTTGCCTCTTGGACGCTATGATTACGGCATCTTCGTCAACAAAACGGGTCAAATCGTAAGGCCTGCCGCGCCAGTCACTGACACCGCAGATCATATCAACCGGGTTGAAATGGGTTGCATTGCCCAGGATCTCGGCTTGCCCGGAATCATTCTTGTCGATTTGTGCGCCTTCAACAATTTGTTTTGTCACCCGCCCCTGGGCATCACGTACCCAGAAGGGGCCACCGCCAGGTTCACCACTGTTTGGCACCATGCCACAGACTCTCAGAGGGCGATCAAGACGGTCAATAAGGGCTTTGCTATCATCGGTCAGGGAGATTTCTGCTTGCAGGCGGTCGACCAGGAAACCTATCACCAGTTCGCGAATCAGGGGATCGTCAGGCTGGTCATGCAGTGCCTTGAGCAAGGCGTGTTGTTCCTCCTGTACAGTAATGAGAT
>Ga0256834_1000442_pt1 | contig 30056 bp, 34 predicted proteins | sample 4281140metaG_FD_190536 | JGI IMG/M metagenome (GOLD analysis project Ga0256834, IMG submission 190536) | Hydrothermal vent microbial communities from East Pacific Rise, Pacific Ocean - 4281-140 | ecosystem: Environmental > Aquatic > Marine > Hydrothermal vents | place: Pacific Ocean: East...
ATATATGCAGAGCCAAAGGTACAGAGATGCGTTTGCTGCCCTGTTCTTGGCGGCGGTTGGTAGCTCATACAAGTTTACAATAATTCCCTTCCTCCTGGCGGAGTACCTCTTTATACTCCTGTATTCAATCCCTTCAGTGCGGGAAAAGCTGTTGGGAATTTCTGAAGTTGTTTTTACAAGAAAAAATGTTCTCGTAGTTTTTTCGCTGGTTCTCCTGTTCTTTACCCTAATACTGTCGTTTTCCCTGCTGTATCCAAACCGGGTTTTTTTAATGTTCCTGATTCTTCCCGGCTTCCACGAGATTCAGTACGTGAACCAGCGCCTCCTGGTAATTCTCCTGATGCTGCTGTGGCTTTCCCTTTTGATGTACGCCTTCAACAGGCGGGTAATCCAGCCCGTGCTTCATGTTGTCAGGGACGTTCTTCTCAACTTGAAAACGGCCGTTCTGCTTGCCGTCCCCGTGCTCCTTGAGAAGATTCTCGTCGAGTTTCCGCTCGGTTTTGGAGCCTCGAGAAATTACATCTATCAGACCTACGTCTCCCAGCATGCCAGATATCCGCCCCTAGTGGGAATGCCCAACCTCTTTCACAAGTTCTTGGCCCTGTTCTTCTCGGGCTACTCCCAGTTCTCGGGCTATTCGTTCCTCCCCATTGCGGCGCTAATAACAGCCGCCGTGCTTCTTTCCCTGAGAGGGAGGATTTTGGGAAGTAAACGGAAACTTCTCGGAAGTTTTTTAGTGCTCTTGATTTTCCTGTACTTGGTTTCCCCTGTTTTTCCAAGTGTGCGGTTCTTTTACCCCCTCTTCTTGGTTTTATACCTCTACCTAAGCGGGGTTATCTCGGAGGCTCTTGGCAACGGCAATCCAGGGAAGGACGTTAAAGTCCTGGTTTCGATGTCGTTAATCCTCCTGCTAATCGGAGCCGTGGGGTTCACCCTTAACTACCCCACGGGGAAGATTCGGGGTTCTTTCTTGCCCTTCTCCGGAAAGGTTAGGGAGGACCTTGCGGGATACATTAAAGAATCCGGTGTTAATGGGGAGTTCGTCAGTATAAACCCGATGGACGCCTACATGCTCGGGCTTCCAACGGTTCCTTACACCATCGATGATTTTGGTCTGCTTTACCTCGACAGCTGGAGTGCTGGGAGGTATATTAAATACACCATGAATCACAACGCTGAAGGCGTTATAATAGACTCCTGGATGTTCGCAATAATGAAATACAAGGCTACCAAGCTATCGGTGGAGTATTCAAGGGTGTGGTGCTGGGCACTGCACAACTGGACGCTCCTCTTCTCGGAATCCTACGTAAACGGAGCCTCGATTCACATGTTTGTCTTTAAAGGACGTCCCCATGTTCTCTCCATTGCGTCTGTCAATGGAACGCTTGGTGTATACCTCAACACAACGGTGATTCTTGCGCTGAAACCGGAGAACGTCAGCGGGATTGCTTTCACCAGAATTGAAAAACTCGGTGGGCAGTATAAGGTCATTCAGGGGTCCGGGGGGAGTTCAATAGCCTACTTAATCAAGCTAAACGAGTCGTCCATAGTGCTGATGTCATCTGCACCTTTAAAGGTTCTCCCCCCCAAGGCGGCTGTGGCTCTTGTAAACGGCACTTCAATCACAAACACTACAAAGATGAACGTGTCCAAGCTCTCAATTTACACCAAGGATTTGGGAGTAGAAATCAAGGGGAACATTAGAATTAGGAATGGGGACATCATTTTGAGGGGAGATGTTGTTATAAAACCAATCAAGACCCAGCGTTGCTGACAACGTTTGAGCTTACGAGGCTGTAAATCTTTTTGTTGCTTTCCACTGTGGCCGATGCTATGCTCTTCCGAGGACCAATGACCAGCTTTGCAACGAGTATTGCTATAATCCCAACGGCCGCAAGAAGGAACAGATATTCAACAGCCGACTGAGCTTTTCGTCTCATCATAGTATCACACCATATAGCAAATGATAAAAAGAGTATAAAAACCTAACGTGTTTATAACTTCCTCTATCAGCTGTTGGCGGCGCTGCTAATCTGGCTTGAAACGAGGCTTCCAACTTCTTTGACGGTCTGCTGGGCCTGCTGCCCAGCGGTTGTTCCTGTGCTCCTGATGTACCTAATCACGACAACTATAATTATCAGAGCCGCGGCCAACATGAAGAGGTACTCGATTGCACCCTGAGCCTTTCTCTTCATTTGTATCACCTCCAAGGGGTTACTTCATACCTTGTTCGACCAAAAAAACTTATATAGGTTTCTACCCAAAATTGGGGGGAGTCCTGCCCAATATTGTAAAACCCCTAAGGGGTGCCCCTTGATGATAGTAAGCGTTCAGTGTGAATCTGCTAGCATTGAAGAATGTATAAAAGAAGTTAATGAAAAATCAAAGGAAGTCCTTTCAAATAGACCTGGCTTTATAGATTATGCAAAAATTTCCCTAAGTTTCGGTGCTTTTATGAACCTCATGGTCGTTGTCGCTATAGACCCCAAGGTCAACGCAAAGAAGGCAATCCTTGCTGAGTATTCCTCCGGCAGAAATAAGGAGGATGCAATAAACAAGACTCTGGAGAAAATCAACGTTAAACTTCCGGAGAATGCAAAAATAGTTGATGTAGAAGTTAAGACGTACACGACTCCTGTTACGCGAAGAACCTATGCAGTTGGCGTCGTCGTCTACAACGTTTTCGAAAGGGGCAAGCCCATAAGGGAGTACACCCTCAAAGAGAGGAGAAGGCTGATAGCTATGGTTCTAGAGGCGTTTGACTACAACCCCCGCGTTTTAAACATATCAGAAGTTGCGAGAATGTTTGGAGTTTCGAGGGATTCAATCTATTACGACATCGAGCAGATACTCCGGGAAAGTTTAGGGAGAAACGGCAGGAAGAAAGCCTAAGATGCCCACATGGGTCTTGGGGTAGCCGTTAGGACAAATATCACAACTGCAACAATGGCAAGCAGTATTCTTCTCTTTGAGATTGGAGAGACTTCGTCGAGTGCTCCCGGGTTTCCAGTAGCTCCGATAATTAAGACTAGGATCCCCCATATCATCCACCCGCTCCACAGGGCACTCATGGCAATAAGTCCGAACGCCACAGCAAGGGTCAGGTACCTATGGGTTCTTTCGCTCAGGAATGCCCTCGCTATGTGTCCCCCGTCGAGCTGTGCAACCGGAATCAGGTTTAGGAACGTCACTAAAAGACCCACCCAGCCCGCTATGGCTATGGGATGGAGGAATACGACGTAGTTGCTGGGGACGTGGAGGACGGTTCTCGTGAGCAGTTCAAAGATTAGGTTCGTTCCAAAGTAAAACTGCTGACCAGTCGAGGGAACGGCCGTTGGCGGAACAACTATGGACAGCTTGAGCCCTATCATCGTCACGGGGATTGCCACGAGGAACCCCGCTATCGGTCCGCTCACTCCGAGGTCTATGGCGGCGTCCCTCGTTGGCAGGGGGGACTTTATTCTTATAACCGCTCCGAGTGTTCCTATGAAGCTGAAGGGGAACGGTATGAAGTACGGCATCGTGGCCTTAATCCCGTGGTAGGCGGCCGCAATCTTGTGGCCGAGTTCATGCGTCCCCAGTATCGCCATAACGCTTACCGAGAAGGATAGGGCTATCAGATAGGGATTGGAAATCCCCGGTCTTCCAAACTCCCTCATGGCGGCTATGTAGTTGAGAGCCAGAAAGTAGCCGGCCATCAGCGTCGTTACGATTGTGGCTAAGAGGAAGACCCACGGAAGCCACGGGTTGTTCTCTTTGACTTCACCCGCCGGAAAGACGAAGAGAAGCACGTGGCCGTCTCTCTTTTTGAGCGCCGCCCAGTAGTGCCGTTTCTCAAGCGCCCTCAGGACTTTTTCAAAGTCGTTTTCCAGTATCTCCTTGACGAGGTATACTGTGACGTCGCCTTCCCTTCTCCAGAATTCGAGAACGTAGTACCTGTTGAGTATTTCCTCGACATCCTTCGGAATTCCCGCGGTTTCGGGCGGGATAACTTCAAACGCGGGCTCTTCCTGAGGGCTGGTCTCGGTCTGAGGTCCTTCGGCGTAGCCAACGAGAATCATGTCTCCCCCGCACACCGGACACGATTTCTCAAGCAGTGGCTCGACTGAATCGCGCTCTTCCCTGTGACCGCAGTTAAGACACTCGTAGATTCCCCTGGGCATTTTTCATCTCCAAGAAAAGTTGATGGAGGGTGTTAAAAACCCTGCTACCCATCGCTGAGAACCTCGACTTCGCCCCTGTCTGCGTCGACTCTCACCCTCATACCGCTCTTCAGCTTACTCACGTCTATCTCATCGACCATTGGAATTCCTGCAATTATTGCACCGGTTGCAACTATGGTCTCGGCTTCCCCAACTATTATGGCCTTCGGTGCTTTCCCGTTTTTCCTGAGGGCGTAGATTACGTAGGAGCCAACCGTCGAGCCTTTACCTCGAGGAAACGCGAGTATCTTTCCAGCGATGCTCTCGCCCCTTATGTCGCTCTCCGCGTCGGTGACGATTCCCGTCTCGGGGTCAACGCCCCCAAGGAACGAAAGCGGTTTCCTCGAGACTATCAGCTCACCCTCTGCCTTTCCCCCCACTATTTTCCTCCCTCTGAGCTTCATACGACCACCTCAGGGCGCCTCCTTTATGAGCCTCTCGGCATCGTCGAGCCTCACGCTGAAACCGAAGGAGCGGAAGTAGAAGGCACTCTTCCCGCTGTTGGTGGCGATTCCACGGTACCAGCCTTTAATCGGAGACACGACGAAGCATGAATCGGCTATAATCCTTCCGTTGTAGCGCTCTATCGTTTCGGTGTAGCCGAGCGAATCTGCTAAAGCCTTTACGGCCCTGCTTGCGGTTACGAAGAGGGGAATTCTGAGCGGTCTCCCGCGCATCTTGAGTAGCTCTGCTATCCCCTTGATTTCCATCAGCGAGGCATGGGGACAGCCGATGAGAATCATGTCTATCTCACCCCAGTCGTCAGAGAAGCTCTCCCTAACGGCCCTAAGGTCAGCTTCCTCGACTGTTATGGTCTCAACTTTGTCCACGAGTGCTTCTCTGTACTCCGGCGTCTCACCCTCAACGTGGTACAGTGCTATTGAGCCTGTGGCGGCCATAGACGCCCCGAGCTCTTTGAGGTAGTCTGTGCTCTCGGGTTTGAGGCCGGTTATGTAGGGCACGTCGCTTCCGAGGGTCTTTCCAAGGTGGTAGCCCAGGGCGGAGTAGTCAACGAAGCCCCGGACTTTCGCCTCAACCTTAACCTTTACGGTTGCCTTCCTGTTCTCATCGAGATGCAGTCCGTACTCGGGGGTTTTGCCAACTATAGCCGAGGCGAGACTCGACGGTCCTCCCTCGCGGTTGGTCCTTGCCCCGATTATGGAGTTTGCGAAGCTAACGGCCGAGCTCTCGCTCCAAGCCAAGTGGTCGCCGAACTTCGGAAGGTTTGCACCGTAGTAGGGTGTGCAGGTGGACGTTGTCTCAATCCCCATTGCCCGGTAGAGTTCCAGGACTTCCCTCTGCTTCTCCATAAACTCCTCGTCGCCTATTCCCGCGGGATTCAAAGTCGTATAGACGCTTACTCTGGCTCCAGCGTTGACGAAGTCCCTGAGGAACTCGAGGCCGGCCTCCCCAAGGTTTTTATACGAGACGCCAGCAATCTGAGCGCTCTTTATTGGAATAAGGCGTTCGGCTCCGTAAACTTCCCCGAGTGCCACGAGAATTTCCATGGCCTTCTGGAGGGCGTACCCGTATTCCCCGGCCAGGATAAGCTCCTCCTCCTTAGTCAGGAACATTCAACCACCTCTAACCAGTTGGGGAGCTGTTGTTATAAACCCAGCCCGAAAAATTTATAAAGCTCCCGGAGTTGAGTAACTAACGGGTCGAGCAGCGGGGTGGGGCAGCTAGGAGTGCCCGCCGGGCTCATAACCCGGAGGTCGGAGGTTCAAATCCTCCCCCCGCTACCAGATTCTTTTTCTGTTCGTTCAGCTGGTTCAGTTGTTATTCTTGGCGAACTCGAAACGGAGGCAAACCTTTTTAAATCCCTTCTCAATTTCCAACGCGAAGGGGCGGCTGGCGGGAGCTGGCCGTCACCGGGAGGTGAACGTTATGGCGAGGATACACGCGAGAAAGAGGGGTAAATCCGGCTCAAAGAGGCCGCCGAGGACTGCTCCACCAACGTGGGTTGAATACACTGCCGAGGAGGTTGAGGCCCTCGTTGTAAAGCTCAGAAAAGAGGGCTACAGCACCGCCATGATAGGGACGATTCTCCGCGACCAGTACGGCATACCGAGCGTCAAGCTAATCACAGGCAAGAAGATAACCAAAATCCTTGAGGAAAACGGTCTCGCCCCGGAGATACCTGAAGACCTCATGTTCCTCATAAGGCGTGCCGTTAACCTCAGGAAGCACCTTGAACAGCACCCGAAGGACAGGCACTCAATGCGCGGCCTCCAGCTCATTGAGAGCAAGATTAGGAGGCTCGTCAAGTACTACAGGAGAACCGGTAAGCTTCCCGAAAAGTGGCGCTACGACCCGGAGCAGGCAAAGCTTCTCGTTCGCTGAACCCTTTCCTTCTTCTTAAGGTGGTACCATGGACAGGGAAGCCTTTTTGGAGAGGGTTCGCGAGGGAGCCGAGCTTATTAAGATGCACATCGAGTTAGGCCACACCATCAGGATAATCTCGCATAGGGACGCAGACGGCATAACCGCCGGTGCCGTTCTGGCAAAGGCAATAGCGAGGGAAGGGGGGACTTTTCAGCTCAGCATCGTCAAGCAGGTGAGCGAAGAGCTTGTTGACGAGCTTGCCAAGGAGAACAGAGAGATTTACGTCTTCAGCGACCTGGGAAGCGGTTCCATTAAACTTCTTGAGAAGAAGCTCGACGGCACCGTTGTGGTTGCCGACCACCACCCGCCGGAGGACGACTTCTCAAGTGACTCGAAGGTTCTCGTAAATCCAGTTCCCTTCGGAGCCAACAGCGTCCGCGATTTAAGTGGTTCCGGCGTTGCCTACTTCATAGCGAGGGAGATGAACAGAAACAACAGGGATTTGGCCTACATAGCAACGGTTGGAGTTGTTGGCGACATGCAGGAGATAGACGGCCAGTTTCACGGACTCAACCTTGAAATTATCGAAGACGGCAAGAAGCTCGGAATCCTGGAGGTCAGGAAGGAGCTTCGCCTTTTCGGCAGGGAGAGCAGGCCGCTCTATCAGATGCTGGCCTACGCAACCAATCCGGAGATACCAGAGATTACGGGCGACGAGAGAAAGGCCATTGAGTGGCTCCGCGCCAGGGACTTTGACCCCGAGCTTCACTACTGGCAGCTGAGGGAAGAAGAGAAGAGGAAGCTCCACGAGGCATTGCTCGTCCACATGATAAAGCACTCGGCACCGAAGGAAGCTATAGACAGGCTCATAGGTGACGTTGTGGTGAGTCCGCTTTACCCCGAGGGCGACGTCAGGCACGAGGCGAGGGAGTTCGCGACGCTCCTCAACGCGACCGGCCGTCTGAACGCGGGAACGCTCGGAGTGGCGATATGCCTCGGCGATGAAGAGGCATACAAGAAGGCCAGAAAGATGCTCGAGGACTACAAGAGGGAGCAGATAGAGGCAAGGAAGTTCATAATCCAGAACTGGAGCATGGCCGAGGAAGGCGAGCACGCCTACGTATTCTACGCGGGCAGGAACATCCGCGATACGCTCGTTGGCATCGCGGCTAACATGGCAATCAACGCCGGCCTCGCCAATCCTGAGAAGCCCGTTGTCGTCATAGCCGACAGCGAGGAGGACGAGAACCTCGTCAAGGCCTCGGCAAGGACCACGGAGAAGGCCCTGAAAAAGGGTTACCACCTTGGGGAGGCCCTGAGGGAGGTTGCCGAGAAGCTCGGCGGTGAAGGCGGCGGCCACGCAATAGCGGCTGGAATCCGGTTCCCCAAGAGCAGGATAGATGAGTTCATCAGACTCCTCAACGAAGCCCTTGCGAAGCAGGTGAGGAGCAATGAGGATTGAGGCGAACGTTGAGATACGGTGGCGCTACGGTGATGAGCTCCGAGCTAGGGCAGTGGCAGAGGCAATAGAGGTGGACAACGAGGCAATGCCGGCGGAGCTAAAGAAAAGTTTAAATGTGCGAACCCGATGGGTTGATGGGGACGTTATAACAAAGGTTAAATACTGGGGTGAGATTGAGACACTCATCAAGGCGCTCGATGATTTGGTGTTTTCGGTCAAGGTCGCCGAGGAGATGACCGAAAAGGTTTAAAGCGGAGGTGTTAGGATGGCAAAGGGTAACCCGAGGAAGAGGGCGGCTACTACCAAGGATAAGTGGAAGATGAAAGAATGGTATATCGTTTACGCTCCAGACTTTTTCGGAAGCAAGGAGATAGGCCTGACGCCTGCAGATGACCCTCAGAAGGTCGTTGGAAGGGTTGTCGAGACGACCCTTAGGGACCTCACGGGAGACTTCACAAAGAGCCACGTCAAGCTCTACTTCCAGGTTTACGACGTCAAGGGCCAGAACGCGTACACCAAGTTCAAGGGCCACACCCTCGCGAGGAGCTACATCCGCTCGCTCGTCAGGAGGAGAACCACTCGCGTTGACGGAATCTTCAACATCACAACCAAGGACGGCTACAAGCTCCGCGTTATGGGCATGGTTATCGCCTACAGAAGAATTCAGACCAGCCAGGAGAGGGCCATAAGGAAGATAATGCAGGACATCATCTATAAGAAGGCCGAGGAGCTCAACTTCGCCGACTTCGTTCTCCAGTCCGTCAACGGCCAGATAGCGAGCGAGATTGCCAAGGAAGCGAGGAAGATATACCCGATTAAGCGCGCCGAGGTTAGGAAGATTAAGGTTCTTGCCGAGCCGGAGGCCTGACGCCTCTGCCTCTTCTTCCGCTTAACGTTTTGGGACTGAAAATCCCCGGTTTTGGGAGGTGGTAGTGTGAAATTTCTCGTTAAGACCCAGCGCGACATGGAGGCTGTTGCCGGCAACTACATCAGGGAGGCAATTCCAGAGGCAGATGTCTGGATTGCGCCGATGGGATACACCGGACTGGTTCTGGTCGAGGCCGATGAAAAGGCCCTTGAAAAGCTCCTCCAGATTCCCGAGGTCGAGAGGGTGATTCCGGTTCTGGTAGAGACCGAGGCCGACCTCGATAAGATAGCCGAGAGCGCCGAGAAGATTGCACACCTCATCGGCGAGAATGAAACTTATGCCGTCAAAACCAAGAGGCGCGGGAAGCACGACTTCTCGAGCATAGACGTGAACCGGGTTCTTGGGGCGAGGATAAAGGAGCTAACAAACGCCGACGTGAACCTCAGCTGGCCTGACAAGGTCGTCCAGGTTGAGATAATAGGCGACAAAGCCTACATCTCCGTCCTTCCGGGAGAGGAGTACAGGAAGTACACCCCCGACAAGATTGACGCGAGGAAGCTCTTCAGGAAGCTGACGATAGTCCAGATGCCCTATTGGGGCGATTATAAAGCCTGCAGGAAGTTCGGCGAGAAGATTGGCAGAGCGGCACAGGCCTTTGAAGTTAAGGAGCTCATAATAGCACCCAAGGAGAAGATGGACGCCTTTGAGCTGATGGAGTTCCTGAGGGGCGTCAAGGCCGGCCAAGAAAGCCGTTACAAGATACAGCGCGAGGCTTATCCCTGGAAGGTGGAGAAGGTTCCCGTCTCGCTCTGGGACCTATATCAGGTAATCCGCGACAAGAGGAGGAACAAGAGACTGCTAATAATCACCGACCCTAAGGGGCCGACCCTGGCTGAAGTTAAAGATAAGCTCGCCAGGGACATGCACCACGCGAGGGAGGTGGTTGTCTTCATCGGCTCGCGCGAGGGAATCCCGCGCGGTCTGTTCCGCTTCGCAGATTACGTCATTGATTTGGCCCCGTACATGACCTTCGCCACCGAGCACGGCATTCCGGCGACGCTCGTTTCCCTCTGGGAGGTTTACGAAGAGTTTCTGAGGGAGAACGAGAGGGGAGAGTGATTCCTTTCCCTTTTCTGGCGTCAGACCCTAAGGTCGTCCTCACCGCTCGGGAATCCGCCGTAGTCATCATCCGCCGAGTGTGTAGAATATTCCAGCTCCGATTAAACCGCCGAAAAGGCTCGCGAGGAAGTTCGTTGAGTTGTTATCGGTTATTCCCCTGTTCTCAAGCGTTGCCCCAATCAGGCTGTCGAGGTTGACCCCGATGAATCCCCCAATCAGAACCGCGAGTAGCATTTGGAGTTTGTGACCCGTTAGGGGGAGTGCAAAGAGCGCTATAACGAAACAGCCGAGGAAGGCAAACACCTCTCCTGCAATGGACACCGCACCGTTGGTTCCGGGTTCGGCCGGCTGGAGGCTTGTTATCATCCTGGGTCTTCTGCCGAAGACTTTTCCAAGTTCGCTTGCGAGGGTGTCCCCGTTAACGGTCGCTATGGCGGCGAACGTCGCCGCCCAGAAGGCGTCCATATGGGTGTGATGCTCCCAGAGGAGGAAAAGCAGAGTTGCAAGTCCGTTTCCCATGACGTTTCCCCAGCTTCTCACTCCGTTGTTTGCCTGTGCGAGGCCCCTCCTCACCTTCTCCCTGAACCTGTACTTCGTGGCAAGAACGCCCATAATGACGAAGGTTAAGAGCGCCAAGAACGGGTAAATCCCTCCAAGTTCCAGGACTAGCAGACCTAGAACCGCCGCACTGATGGCTCCCTTTAGGTCCAGTGCCCCGAAGATGTAGGAGCCAGCGCCGAGCACAAAGACTACCGCTGAATCCGCCAGTATTCTTGAGAGCATCACTGCCACCTGAACCCCAACTTAAGAAACCGCTTTATTACCCTTTCTCTCGCCAATTGACGAAAAAGTAAATGGAATCAGAGGGCCTCGAACTTTACGGTTTCGGTGATGAACGTTATGTCGAGGTGGTCTATGCCCGGTATCTCCTTGGTGACGCTGGCGATTATCTTCTCAAGCTCCTTCATGTCCTTCGGACCGATTATGTGGAGAACGAGGTTGTGAGAACCGAGCGCGCGCTGGATTATCTTTATGTGTTCGTTCTTTTTAAGCTTCTCGACTATTTCATCAATGTCAACTTCCGGTTTTATGGTTACGCCGAGTATTACATGGATGTATCCAAGGGCATCGTAGTTTGGAATCACGGTGTACTTCAGTATAATTCCGCTCTGCTCAAGCCTGTTCATCCTCCTCGAAATTCTCTGTCTTGTTGTCCCGAGGAGCTCGGCGAGCTCCTTGTAAGTGAGTCGGGCATTCTTTGAGAGAAGTTTCAGAATCCTGAGGTCTATACCATTTATTTTATCGGCCATTGAACCACCTCCGCATAGCACTTGTTCTCATTTGGTTGACGAATATAAAAATATTTCGGCCATTGGAGAATTTCCAACCCATTCGGTTATCCTAAAGGGCCTTTGGCGGGGAAATCCAGGGCTTAAATGAGCACATAATGTTAGGTATCATTCTCTTTACTTACTTCCCGTTTGTTTTTACTAACTTTGTTCCATTTTGCACTATCTCTTGCCCTATATCTTCTAATTGTGTCTCTTACAGCCTTCTCTGCATCAATCCCGTAACCGTTTGCTATGCATAAAAGAGCGAAGAAGAGGTCTCCCAACTCCTCTTGGATTTTATCCAGCGAACCCTCTCCTTTTATTCTCTCGTACGCCAGCATGGCATCCGCAAGCTCACCGAGCTCCTCGACGGCTGCGGCGAGCATCTCAAAGGGTTTCCAGTAGCCACCGAACTCGTTTATGAGTTCATCAACTTCCTTCTGGAGCCTCTTCATGGATAAGCTCGCCCCTCACGGCTTCTAAGTACCCCTTGACGACCTCTATGTTGGTCTTGTAGAACCTCATCCTGCCCTCTCGTCTCTCGAGGACCAGGTTGAGGGACTTGAGGGAGCGAATGTGGTGGCTGATTAGTGTCTGGTCTTCCCCAAGAGCCTGGGAAATAAGGCAGACGCAGAGCCATTCATCCCTAATCAGTTTGAGAATCTTGAGCCTTAGGGGGTTTGAGATGACCTTGAGGAACTTCACGACGTCATCGGGAACCTCGGGATTGACCTCAGCATCGAGGTTGGGAATACCGCACCTTTCGCGGCAGCCCATGACGGTCTTCTTCTGCCTCTCGTCGAGCTTCTCAAAAAGCTCCCTAACCTTCATGGAGCATCACCTAATTACTTAGTTCGCTGACTGTTTAATAAACTTTTCATCTGAAAAACGTCATTCAACCACCTTTAACCTGAGCCTTTTGCCGTCGCTGGAATAGGCCCTGACGGTGTCTTCTGTAAACGGCCACGCTATTATGAGGTGAACCCCTCCAAACTTCGAAAAGAACTCCAGGTCCGCTTCCGACGGCCAGGGATTTGGGCTTGGATGGGAATGGACGGTTCCCTTAATGCTCTCATCATACGGAAGCATCCACGTGTCGAAGAAGACACTCCCCGGTCCGGCGTGAGGGTTGGGGGCTATTAAAACTTCCTCAAAGACTCCGTCTTTCTCCCTCAGGAATCCCACGAACTCGTTGGGATAAGCGTTTCTGGCGAGCTGGAGAAGGTATTCAAGAAGCTCCCTCCGTATCAGGACTTCTCTCATGCTTTCACCTCTCAAAATATGATGAAAAGAATTAGAGAACTGCAATGCACTCAATCTCGACCTTGACGCCCTTAGGCAGGTTCGCAACCTCAACGACTGCCCTGGCCGGCTTCGCCTTTGAGAAGAACCTCTCGTAGACCTCGTTGAACTTTGGATAGTCGTTGATGTCGCTGAGGAACGCTGTAACTTTGACCACGTTCTCTGCACTTCCTCCGGCCTCTTCCACAATCGCCAGCATGTTCCTTATGGCCCTCTCGGCCTGCTCCTCGATTGTTCCGCCGACTATCTCCCCGGTTTCGGGGTCAATCGGTATCTGGCCGGAAACGAACAGGAACTTTCCGCCCTCAACCAGTATTGCCTGGCTGTAGGGTCCTATTGGCTTGGGGGCCTTCTCCGTGTAGACAACCCTCTTCTCCATCTTAATCACCTCCGTCAGCGAAGCGAAGATTCCTCATCGCCATCTCGGGTGTCCTCGGCCTCATCATCCTTTCTTTTCGAGGTACTTCTCAAGGGACTTGGCGGGAACGTCGAGGGTAAGGCCTATCTTTTCGAGGGCAGTTCTGAGTGCGTAAACCCTCGCGTGCTCCTCGAAGGGTTCATCAGCGTAGAGTGAGGGCTCGAACGCCTCGTACACCTCTATAACTTTGGGGATGTCGGATTTTTTAACCCTCTTAAAGGCCGAGAACTCCTCCTCGATTCCTTCGAGGTCTATGTCCGCATAGACGGGAAGCTTGAGTGTGGCCGTTTCGTTTATGCTCGCGAGCAACCTGGCAACGTCAAGCATGGGGGTTTTCTCGTCTATGATGAGCCTCTTGACTACTATCCAGCGCCCGTGTTTTGCCGTGAAGTTTACGTGTTCGTCCTCGAAGGGGAACTCGACGTCAACGCCCTCAAGGATTCCCTCGGGATAATTAACAGGGACGAGGGTTTCTAGGGTTTCCCTCACTAGGTATGCCCTCGCGACGTCCACTAGGAGCTTCTTCATCTTATTGTCCGTTTCCTTTACAAGCTGTCCCAGCTTCCTTGAGGTTCCAGGGGACTTCAAGGCGATGACCGTCTCATTCAGGGTGCCTTTTCTGAGGTCCTCCGCGAGCTTTTTGATCCCCTCAACGTCCATTCCCTCGGAGAGATAGCGGGCAATCTGTGAGTTTACCGTGTTTGAGACGCCCGCGAGAAAGTGAGCAATCCTCTCGTTTTCCATCTCGGTAAGCTTTTTGGCGACTTTCCAGTCACGGTGTCTGGCCGTAAACGCGACGTGCTCCTCAACCTTCATGCTCCCACCAGAGGGAGTTCTCATGGGGACTTTTAGCTTTTTCCACAGGTTTCGAAAAAGGTTATAAATCGCTTCGTTCATTGGCACTTAGAGATGGGAGAGGGAAAGGAGATGGGTGAGGAGGAGAAGGTTAGGGAAACTCCTTCCGTTCGCGAGTATGGGGAGAAGCTTGAGCTCGGTGTCGAGTTCGAGACAACGGCGGAAATTAAAGTTCCCGAGAAGCTCATAGACCAGGTCATCGGGCAGGACCACGCGGTCGAGGTTATAAAAACCGCCGCGACTCAGAGGAGGCACGTTCTTCTAATCGGTGAACCCGGAACGGGCAAGTCGATGCTGGGTCAGGCGATGGCCGAGCTTCTCCCAACCGAGAACCTTGAGGACATACTCGTCTTTCCCAACCCAGAGGACGAAAACATGCCTAAAATCAAGACCGTTCCTGCCTGTCAGGGCAGGAGGATAGTTGAGCGCTACCGTGAAAAAGCCAAGAGCCAAGAGAGCGTTAAGTCCTACATACTGCTCTTCGTCATGTTCACGGTGATGTTCGCCCTCTTCCTCCAGTTCAGCGCGACGACGCTCCTCATGGGGATCTTCGTCATAATCCTCACCATGATGGCGCTCTCTAACATGCGCTTCAAGAACACTGTCCTCGTCCCCAAGCTCCTCGTTGACAACTGCGGAAGGACCAAGGCCCCGTTCATAGACGCAACGGGAGCGCACGCCGGCGCACTGCTCGGAGACGTTAGACACGACCCCTTCCAGAGCGGAGGCCTTGGAACTCCAGCCCACGAGCGCGTCGAGCCGGGAATGATACACCGCGCCCACAAGGGCGTCCTGTTCATAGACGAGATAGCGACCCTCTCCCTTAAAATGCAGCAGAGCCTCCTGACGGCGATGCAGGAGAAGAAGTTCCCGATTACGGGTCAGAGCGAGCTCTCAAGCGGTGCTATGGTGAGGACCGAGCCGGTTCCATGTGACTTCATCCTCGTTGCGGCCGGAAACCTTGACACGATAGAGAAGATGCACCCAGCTCTGCGTTCGCGCATAAGGGGTTACGGTTACGAGGTTTACATGAGAACCACGATGCCCGACACGATAGAGAACAGGAGAAAGCTCGTCCAGTTCGTTGCTCAAGAAGTTAAACGCGACGGCAAGATTCCCCACTTCACGCGCGACGCCGTCGAGGAAATAGTGAGGGAGGCTCAGAAGAGGGCCGGCAGGAAGGGCCACCTGACGCTCCGCCTCCGTGACCTCGGCGGTATAGTGAGGGCCGCCGGCGACATAGCGGTCAAGAAGGGCAAGAAGATTGTCGAGCGGGAAGACGTTCTTGAGGCCCTCAAGCTCGCGAAGCCCCTTGAGAAGCAGCTTGCCGACTGGTACATCGAGAGGAAGAAGGAGTACCAGGTCATAAAGAGCGAGGGGAGCGAAATCGGGCGCGTCAACGGCTTAGCTGTTATCGGCGAGGAGAGCGGTATCGTTCTGCCGATTGAAGCTGTTGTTGCCCCAGCGGCGAGCAAGGAGGAAGGAAAGATAATCGTCACAGGAAAGCTCGGAGAGATAGCGAAGGAGGCCGTTCAGAACGTCTCGGCCATAATCAAGCGCTACAAGGGAGAGGACATCAGCAAGTACGATATCCACGTCCAGTTCCTTCAAACGTATGAGGGCGTTGAAGGGGACTCCGCGAGCATAAGCGTTGCCACCGCCGTAATCTCGGCCCTTGAGAACATTCCGATAAGGCAGGACGTTGCAATGACGGGTTCGCTCAGCGTCCGCGGTGAGGTCCTGCCGATAGGCGGTGCGACACCAAAGATTGAGGCCGCCATCGAGGCGGGCATAAAGAAGGTCATAATTCCCAAATCCAACGAGAAGGACGTCTTCCTAAGTCCGGACAAGGCCAAAAAGATTGAGATATACCCGGTGGAGAGGATAGACGAGGTCCTTGAGATAGCCCTCGAAGACTCGCCCGCGAAGGAGGAGCTTCTGCGGAAGATTCGGGAGGCGTTGCCCCTCTTCCACTGACCTCTTCTATTTCACATTCCTGTCCAGCAATGCTTAAAAAACGTCCCATCTACGTTACCCACGGGGGTGAGCTAATGCTCAAAGTTGAGAACCTTCGAGTCAACGTTGAGAACAAGGAGATACTGAAGGGTGTCAACCTCGAGGTTCTGCCGGGTGAACTCCACGTAATAATGGGACCGAACGGCTCGGGAAAATCGACGCTCGCCCTAACGGTGGCGGGACATCCCAAGTACAGGGTCGTTGGGGGCAGGATTCTCTTCAACGGCGAGGACATCACGAACCTCAGTCCAGACGAAAGGGCAAGGCGCGGAATTCTGCTGGCCTTTCAGGTTCCGCCGGAGGTGGAGGGGGTTAAGATAATCGAGTTTCTCCAGCAGGTTTTGGTCGAGCTTAAGGGCATGGACCCCGTGGAGGCCTACGACCTGATAGTCAAGAAGGCGGAGGAGCTATGGTTCAAGGAGGAGGACCTGCACCGCTACGTAAACGTCGGCTTCTCAGGTGGCGAAAGAAAGAGGCTTGAGCTTCTGCAGGCGGTTCTCATCGAGCCGAAGCTCCTTATACTCGACGAGCCGGACAGCGGAGTCGACGTTGATTCGCTGAGCATAATCAGCAGAAAGATTGACGAACTTCACAAAAGGGGCACGGCGGTGCTCTTAATCACCCACTACGGGAGGATTCTTGAACACTTGGACAGGGACGACCTCAAGGTTCACGTGATGAAGGACGGCAGAATTGTAAAGACGGGCGGTGGAGAGCTCGTTGAGAGAATAGACCGCGAGGGATTCTCTGAAATCTTCGAGGAGGTGGGAGCATGACGGAAACGATAACAATGAGTGATGCCAAAGCTATAATCGAGAACCAGATTGAGGAGCTTGCAAAGAGGAACAAAGAGCCGGAGTGGATGACGAGGATAAGGTACAGGGCGTTAGAAGCCTTCGAGAGGGCCCCGCTGAACGACCCGGTGATAAGTGAGGAGGAACTGCTCCATTTCATAGCGAAGCCTGAAATTAAGGGTCTGCCAGAAAACATCGAGAGCCTTGACGACCTGCCGCCGGAGATGAAGGCTCTCCTCGACAGACTCGGCATTTCCGAGGTCGAGCAGAAGTACATAGCTGGCTTAGCAGTTCAGACCGATACGGGAGTCATCTACAACCAGTTCCTTCAGGAGTGGGCCAAGAGGGGCCTGATAGTCCTTCCGACGGAAGAAGCCGTGAGAATGTATCCCGACCTCGTCAAGGAGCACTTCCTCAAGCTCTTCCGCGTTGATGAGAGCAAGCTTACAGCCTATCACACGGCGGTCTGGAACGGAGGAATATTCCTCTACATCAAGGAGGGCCTTAAGGTTCCGTTCCCGCTACATCTGTTCTTCCTGATACAGGAAAGCGCCTTAGCTCAGGCACCGCACATCATCATAATCGCCGAGAAGAACACGGAGTTCCACCTCATAGAGGGCTGTACGGCTCCAATACTAGTCAGACATTCACTTCACCTAGACATGACCGAGGCTTATATACGGGACGGTGCAAGGGGTCAGCTCACTGTTCTGCAGAACTGGCCCGAATACGTGCACACGAGACCCATGACGAGGGCGAGGATAGGAAGGGGAGCGCGCTTCATCAACACAACCGTCGGACTCGGAACTGGAAAGAGCAACGTCGCAAATCCGAAGTACTGGGTGGATGAGAACGGCTACGTCGAGCTGAACGGCATTCTCCTCGGCCAGAAGGACTGGTTCGTGGACCTGGGTGGCGAGATGTACCTCCAGGGCAAAGGCGCCGGGGGAATAAACGCGAGCAAAGCTGTGATAATGGACGAGAGCACGGTTATAACGCGCGGAATCATAAGGGCTGAGGCGCCAAAGACGAAGGGCCACATAAGCTGTGATGCCCTTCTCCTCAGCGACAGGGCCACGATGGAGACCTACCCAGGGCTGGTCAGCAAGGTTGACGATGCCGAGCTGAGCCACGAGGCAGCGATAGGCAAGATACGTGAAGAGGAGCTGTTCTACCTTATGAGCAGGGGACTCGATGAGGAGAAGGCGACACAGCTCATAGTGAAGGGCTTCCTCGAGCCGATGCTCAAGGACATTCCGATGGAGTTCCTCGTTGAAATAAGGAAGATAATAGAGCTTGCCGTAAGCGGCGGTATGTGATTTTGTGTTTTTCTCTTCTCCAATATTTCATCGTGAGGCCAATTAACATTTTACTTAACACTTGGAATATTTTTAGGCTACCAAGATCAATTTTTAAGTTTGCAAAATGTTTTTAAAGAAAGTTCCTTCATATGAGCCGGTGATGGAAAATGGCCGGAAGCGGAAGAAAGGTGGTCAAAGCCAAGGCGGTTATATCCTCAATTCTCATAGCTCTCTATATCGGAGCGGTAATCCTAACGGCCTCGACACTGATAGCGTCCAGGAAAAAGACGTTCTTGGGGGAACCAGCGGTTAAACTCCTGCACGTTCACATCATCTACGGAATGATAATGCTCTGCGTCATTGCGGTTCATCTGTATCTCAATTGGGGCATGTATAAGAGTGAACTGAAGGTCCTTAGGAGCTAGCTATTTTTTCTATTATTTCCACGGCCCTTGGGACGGCCTTTTCAACACTGCTGCTCAGTTCGGTTCCAAGTTCTATCTTTTCAACGACTATCCCAACGAAGTGGACTTCAGCCTTTGCGAGCCTTTCGTCCAGCTTCATCAGCAGTTTGAGGCCGTCTATTACTCCCATAAAGTGGGCGCTCCTCAGTTCTGCCTTCAGCTTCTCAAAGACACCCCTCCCTTTAAGGTGAACGACGCTTCCCGGTGCGAATTTGTCGCTCAACACGGCATCGATGATTACCAACCTCTCCTCGCCTTGATAGTTGTTCGAGAGCAGAAAAATGTCCGTTCCTGCTTCCAAGACGTTATATCCTTTTTCGGCGAGGATTCTGCCGACCTTGAGTCCAACTCCGTCGTCCTTCATCAGCTCGTTGCCGAGGGCAATGATGAGCGTTCTCATTTTTGCCTCCCCCAGTGAGTTGCCTCTGGAGTTTATGAGCCTTATCGAAACCCTTATATACTCTTTGCAATAGTTACAATTATCTTAAAATTAAAAGGAGAGATGTTCCAATGGTGAGAAAGATTGCACCGCTGGTTCTGGTGCTCGTCGTTTTCTCGGCCGGTTGCCTCGTACAGACCGGGGGCAAGACCGCGTCATCAAGTTTCGCCCTCAACGTGACCTACACGCCGTTTAAAGTGCCCATCAACGTGACGGTTGTCGCGATTAACGTGAGCGCTAACTTCATCGGCTACAAGAGCCTTGTCATAAACGATATCTATCCTGCCGTGCTGATAAAAGCGGGCCCGAATGTAAAGAACGTTTCCGCCTTCAGGCTTTCAAAGGACGTTTACATGCTTCCCCTGTACCTGTTTAACAATTCCCTAAGGACGTACTCCGCAACGGTGTGGCTCAAGAACGGCTCCATTGCGATAGCGAACATAAGGTTCTCGGGGACTCCAACAAAAGTCGTTGACGTTGTCGTCAACTACGATGTCGAGAAGAACGGGACGCACTACGTCGTCAGGCCCATCGGATGGTCCCTGAAAAGGATAACCCTCTGGAACGAGACCTTCAACGTAACTGTTGAACTGCCGGAGCCAATTCAAATTGCCAACGCTCCAACTGTTGAATTCAAGAACGACACCTACGTCCTGCCAGAGGTCTGCAAAACGACGAGCGGTGGAGTTACGGTAACCTACAGATACTCTATCGGCGAGATTCACGTTATTGGGTCGAAGGGAGATGCCTTTGTCGGGAAGGTGTACTTCCCCTGCGAGAAGATGGCGGAAAAGTGATTCAGGAAATCAACTCAACTTTTTCCTTCTTTGCCGGTTCGATTGAGAAGTAAAAAAGGAAATCAAAGCTTCGCGACGTGCACGGAACAGGAGATGCACGGGTCGTAAGCCCTTACCACCATCTCGGTGAGGAACTTAAGCCTCTCCGGGTCGTCGTTGTAGTGCTTCTCGGCCATCATCCTGACGTGCTCCTCCATCATGGCGAGGTTGAAGGCAGTGGGTGTTATGATGTCCGCGTAGGCGACCTTTCCGTCCTTCACTTCGAGCGCGTAGACGAGGATTCCGCGCGGTGCCTCGGTCGTGCTGACGCCGAAGCCGTCTTTCACAGTTACCTCGTCCCTCGGCCTTATCGGCCACTTCGCGAGGGCCTCGTCAAGCAAATCGATTCCGCGCTCGATGAAGTAGACGAGCTCAAGGGCCTGAGCCAGGTTGTTGGCGAAGGGGTTCGTTGGGCGGAGAAGCTCCTTATGAGCATCGTAGAGTTCCTTCGCCCTGCCGTAGAGGAGCTTCCAGTTGTTGACGACGCGCGAGATGGCACCGACCATGAAGGGCTTTCCGTGGTAGTGGGAGTGCTTGGCGAAGCTGTGCTCAACTACGAACTCCTTTATGTGCTCCTTATAACTCTCGCTCGGGAACTCGTTTCCGTCGCTGGCCTTTATGTAGTCTCCGTAGATTCCATAGACGTCGTTCCTCGGCTTCACGGCGAGGTGCGTTATCGGTCCCTCAACCTCCCTGTACTGCTCCAGCTTGGCGAACAGCTCGAAGGTGTACTCTGCCTTCGGAAGGGCTTCCTTAAGTTTATCCTTCATCCTCTCGAGGGTTTCCCTGCGTGGGAGCTTTCCGAAACCACCGAGGACGACGTTCTCCTGGTGTATGGCCCTCGCGCCAAGCTCGTCCATCATCCAGCTTCCGAGGTTCTTGAGGTCGAGGGCTATGCCTATCTCCTTCTTGTACTTATCAACCATGTGGAGCGGTCCGGAGTAGCCGAGGTAGTCCGGCAGGACGAGGAGGTAGAGATGCAAAGCGTGGCTCTCAATCATGTCGCCGATGTAGAGGACCTCTCTCAAAGCCCGAATCTCCTCGCGTGGGGTGAAGCCTATCGCCTTCTCGGCCGCCTCCACGGCGGTGAGCTTGTGCGCCGCTGAACAGAAGGAGCATATCCTCGGGTAAACCGCAAGGGCCTCGTCGAGCTTCTTGCCGATGGTTATGGCCTCGAAGAACCTCGGCCCCTCTATGATGTTGAGCTTGACCTCCTTGACACCATCGTCGCCGATGACTATCTCGACGCCACCCTTGCCCTCTATCCTTGCTATGTGGTCAACGGTGATTGGCAGGTAAACGTTCTTCATGAGCCATCACCCTCAAAGATTTTCTCAACCATCTCCTCAAGCTTCTCGTTGTGGGCGTTGAAAATCTTCATCCTCTCAAGGATTTCCTCCTTGGTCAGGCCCTTCTCCTTGAAGACCCTCGCGAGGGAGTCGAACCAGGCAACGTCGTAGCCTATCGCGCCCCTGCAACCGATGCACGCTATTCCAAAGCTTGGACACCTCGCATCACAGCCGGCCCTCGTTATCGGACCGAGACAGGGTTCACCCTTCTCAAGGAGAACGCACGGGTTGCCCTTCAGGCGGCACTCGAGGCAGACCGGGTAGTCTATGTCTTCTGGCCACGAGCCGATGAGGAACGTTCCGAGGGCGTAGAGGAAGTCCCTCTTCTCCGGCGGACAGCCGTAGATGTTGTAATCAACTTTAATGTACTTTGAAACTGGCTCCGCCATCTTGGGCTGGAACTTGACCTTTGCATCGCCGTAAACCCTCTTCCAAAGCTCTTCGAGGGGTTCGTCCTTCCCCCAGCTCTGGACTCCACCCTGAACGGCACAGGAACCGACGGCGACGACTATCTTTGCGTTCTCGCGGATTTTCTTGACGAGCTCTACCTCTTCTTCTGTTGAGACGCTGCCCTCGATGAAGGCTATGTCAACCGGCTCGTCCTCGACGCTGTTCCTGTCGAGCATGTACCAGCAGACTATCTCGGCGTTCGGTATCAGCTGTAGCAACTCGTCCATCATGGCCAGCTGGAGCTGACAGCCGTAGCAACTCGTTAGGGCGTAAAAGCCAATTCTGAGCTTTTTCTTTTTCATTGCCACCACCTCAGTCCAGCAGACCGGGGGTTGATATTATGTCGAAGTACCCGAAGACGGGTCCGTCCTTGCAGATGTACTTCCAGCTAGTGCTCGTTCCGGCAACGCAGTGGCCGCATTTCCCTATTCCGCACTTCATCTTCCTCTCCAGGGTGACATAGATGTTCTCCGGCCTGTAGCCGTAGTTAATCAGCGACTCGAAGACCGACTTGTACATTCTTGGCGGGCCGCAGATGGCCACTGCCGTTTTCTTCGGGTTGGTGTTGGCCATGGGAATGAAGTTCTGAGGCCTTCCATGCAGTCCGGGCCAGTCGGGGTCTCTGGTTACGCTCTGGATTATCTTGACGTTCTCGGCCTCCGCCAAATCCTTCATGGCCTCAAGCTCCTTGTAGAAGAGCAAATCTTTTCCATAGCGGGCTGTGTTGATGAAGGTTATGTTGCCGTACTTCCAGCGGTTGTCCATCGCGTAGAGGAAGACGCTCCTCAGCGGTGCCGTTCCAAGGCCGGCAGCTATGAGGAGCAGGTCCATGCCTTCCCAGTCGTCAACCGGGAAGCCGTTGCCGTAGGGACCGCGAACGAGAACTGTATCTCCCGGCTGAAGTCTGTGGACGACGGTGGTGACCCTTCCAGCTTTCCTGATGCACAGCTCGAAGAAGCCCCTCCTCATCGGCGAGGAGCAGATGCTTATCGGAACCTCTCCAACTCCTGGTATAGTTAGCTGGACGAACTGACCGGGCCTGAACGTCCAGGTCTCGGCTATCTTCGGGTCCTCAAAGCGGAAGAGGAAGAGCTTCTCCTTTTCAGTAAGGGTGTAAACCTTGAGGACCTTAACCCTGTGAAGGGCGTAGGGGTTGTCGTTGGGCATCATAATCTCCTTTGGAACCTCGCTCATACGTCCTCACCCCTGATGTTTTTAGCGTAGGCAAACCCCCTCTTCGGAATCTCCTCGACGATTTTTCCCGGACACGTGCGTTCCTCAAGGCCGAGGATGACGCGCAGATTTCTCACGAAGCTTATTCCTGCGGGACAGAAGGCGGTACACCTACCGCAACCGACGCAGAAGCTCAGCCCGAGCTTTTGGTTGTAGGAGTTCTTACAGAGGTAGCGGTTCATGAAGCGGTCCTTCTTCGTCGGCCTGAAGTTGTGACCCCCGGCAACGAGACCGTGGCTTCTGAACTGACAGGAATCCCAGCGCCTCTCGCGGTAGCCGGTTACACCGTCGAGGTTTACTATGTCCTGCACCTCGTAGCAGCGGCAGGTGGGACAGACAAGGTTGCAGATTCCGCAGGCGAGGCACTTTTCGCTCTCTTCCTCCCACATCGGGTGCTCCATCTCAAGCTCGAGAAGGTAGCGCAGGTCACCCCAGTCCTCGTGGTATCTAAAGGCCTCGCTCCTCTTCCTCTCGAACTCCCTGAAGGCGCAGATGTCCTCTGTTGTAACTTCATCGAAGAGCTTGATGTTCTTGTCAACTATCCTGTGGCCCTTGGGCGAGCCAACGCGGACGAGCCATCCATCGGGAAGCTCGTGGAAGAACCAGGTCAAAACCGTCATCGGCGAAGTCCGTCTCGCGGAGATTGCAGAAGCAATATTCATCGGGCATACAGCTGATTCCTATTATGATTCCCTTCTCCCTGCGAACCTTGTAGTACTTGTCGGGGAGCTCATCGAGGTAAACGGTGTCGAGTATCTTAAGGCCAAATATGTCGCAGGCGTGAAGACCGAAGAGCACGAACGGTTCGACGTCCTCCAGAACTTCTCTGTATTCCGGCTTGCTCAGGTCGAACTCGAAGAGCTTCTCCCTCGGCTTGAAGAAGAACTTCTTCGGGGGCATTATCGTCCTCGTGTAGTGGAACTCGACCTTTCTGACGTCGTCTACCTCCCTGAAGTCGTAGAACTTCTCCGATATCTTGACCGGGGCGTAGAGCTTGCCCCAATCCTTGAGCCTTTCAAGGAACTTGTATGTGTTCTCTTGAGGTAATTTAACGTACCTCAATCCAATCACCTCCGGTGAGCATGATAATACATCTGCTCATTTCTGTGCCCTCAACGGGAAATTGGTCTGCTGCCTAAAAAAGCGTTTTTAAACCCGAGAATTGTAAACCAAAGGTTTACATCGTTTGTTTGTTCAAAAGAACAGAGAACAGAATTTATCCTGTGGTTGGTCCTTAGACTTATGTTAACCAAACGAACCGGAAACCTTTTATTAGGGATTCCGAACGAGTGCCGGTGCTTGTGGTATGAAGTCACAGATGCTCGGAGCGGCGATGGTGGTGCTGTTAGCGTTATCCCCCCTTACGGGAGCCGTTCCTTCACTACTCTGGAAATACTCTGACACATGCGCTGTATTTTCAATAGCCCTCAACGAAAACGGAACAATCGGTCTCGCCTTTGGTTACTACGCGGAGCTGTTGAGCCCCGATGGAAAACTCCTCTGGAAAGCGCCGACGCGCGGAATAGCTTACTCCTCTGCCCTCTCCGATAGCGGGATTCTCCTAATCGGAACTGAAGGTAGGTGGCTTCAGGCCTTTAAGAATGGGAAGGTTCTCTGGGAGAGGGAGCTCAAAAATGCCGTTGTTAGCGTTTCAATCTCCCAGAATGGTAGCGTTGCCGTTGCAGGAGACGCTTCGGGGTGGGTTTACCTCTTCAAAAACGGGAAGCTTATATGGGAAAGACGGGTTGGAAACTACACGTGGAGCGTTTTGCTCCAGAACGACACGGTGTTTGTGGGGGCTGACTCGGGGGTTTACTCTCTTTCAGTATCGGGGAAAATCCTCTGGAGCGACAATATTGGTCCGGTTAGGAAGGTGCTGACTGCTGGAAATGAAGTTTTGGCTCTCGTAGTTCCGCAGTCGGAGCTGTGGAGTGAGCTCGTTGCCCTCAGCTGGAAAGGAAACCCTCTCTGGAAGCGGGAATTCAAGGGCTATGCAAGGGCGGTTTCAACGGATGGAAAGGCCATCGCAGTTGCTGGAAACTTCGGGAACGTTACCCTGCTGAGCGTCGGTGGGAGCATCGTTTACTCGGTTCCCCTCGTTGGCTACGCCTATGATGTAGGAACAAAGAACGGTTACACGGTCGTGAGTTATGCCAGAACGGCCGAGTTAATAGCCCCGAATGGAACCGTTGTCTGGTTCGTGCATTTTAATGGAACAGCTTACCATGTGGCCTTTTCTCCCAGAGGGTATTTCATAACTGAATACGGCTCGCACGATGTCCAGAACTGCTACAGCGTCATAGAGGCGTGGAGCCTCTCAAGGGTCTCAGCGACGGCCTCCACTGAGGGACTATCAAATCGTGAAGGCTTCGGCTTCAATCCCTACCTAGGAGTCATTCTTATCCTGGCGGTCGTTCTCATGGGGGTCCTGCTATGGCGGAAGCGGTCGTAGCTAACAACCTTGTCAAGCGCTACGGCGACTTTGAGGCTGTGAAGGGAATCAGCTTCAGGGTCAAGCGGGGAGAGGCCTTCGCCTTACTCGGCCCCAACGGGGCAGGGAAAACAACTACTGTTAGAATGCTGACGACCCTGACCTCAATAACTTCCGGTGAGGCCTACGTGAACGGGTTCAACGTCAGAACCGAGAGGCTCGCGGTGAGGCGCTCGATAGGTCTCGTTCCGGACGTTTCAAACCTCTACGACGAGCTGACCGTTAGGGAAAACCTGCTCTTCATGGCAAAGCTCTACGACGCCCCCCGCGAGAGGGTCGATGAGCTGATAAGGGAGTTCGAGCTTCCGGCCGATAAGAAGTTCGGTAAGCTGAGCACGGGCTTTAAACGAAGAGCTACTATAGCGGCCGCGCTGGTTCATGAGCCGGAAGTGCTCTTCCTCGACGAGCCAACGAACGGCTTGGACGTTCACTCCGCGAGGGCTGTGAGGTCTTTAATCCGCGCCCTGAACAGGCGGGGAATGACGGTCTTCATAACGACCCACAACATGGTTGAGGCCGAGACGATTCCCCAGAGGATAGCGATAATGAAGGCCGGAAGGATAGTCGCTGAGGGTAAGAGGAGCGAGCTCGCGAAGCTGGTTGGGAGAAAAACCGTCGTTAGACTCTCGGTCGAGCCCATGAGCTCATCCCTTCTGAGGGCCCTTGAACGCTACAATCCTTCCTTCGAGGAGGGGAAGCTCGTCTTCGAGGTCGATAATCTTGACGGCTTTCTGGAGGAGCTGTGCTCGCTCAAGGTTGAGCTCGGCTTCAGGGTTACCTCCCTGTGCACCGAGATTCCCGGAATTGAAGACGTTTTCGTCGAGCTGACCAAGTGCCCGTGCCGGGGGTGTCCCCTTTGAAAGTCCTAACAATAGCGGAGAAGGAGCTGAGGGAGTACCTGCTGAAGCCCGGTTCAATAAGCTGGGGCGTCGTTTTTCCGCTCGTCTTCACGCTGGCCTTCGCGGTGCGCTTCGGGGACGTTGACCACCTCGCCCCCGGCCTGCTGACCATCTCGGTCCTCTTCGGCACGACCTCCTTCGTTTCCTCTTCGGTAATCTTCGAGAGAAGGCTAAGGACGTTTGAGAGGCTCCTCGTTGCGCCCGTGAGCTACCTTGAAATTGTCCTCGCGAAGGTTCTGACCGGTTCCATCTTCGGACTCTTCGTCGGCCTTGTGAGCCTGCTTTTTCTGAGGTTCTTCATGGTTTATCCAATCTGGAGCATTCCTTTCCTCGCGGTCTATCTGGTTCTCTCGGCCGTTGCCTTCTCCGCCCTCGGTCTCTACGTTTCCCTCGTCGTTGAGAACCCGATAAACGCAATGACGTGGCTAAATCTCATAAGGCTGCCCATGATGTTCACGAGCGGGGCAATAGTCTCCCTCCTGCTCTTCCCGAGGTGGTTCATAGCTGTTGGCTTACTCACCCCGATGACTTATGCCGTTGACGGCCTGCGCTTCGCAATGCTCCACTACTACGACGTCGTAAATCCACTCTACGCTCTCCTCGTTCTGGTTCTGCTTGCGATGGTTTTCGTTTACCTCTCGGTTACGAGGATTGAGCGCCTTTACTGAACCTGAGGACGAAGAACAGGATTACCATAAAGACGGTTATGTACTCGCTCCAGACGAAGGGGACGATGCCAATAACACCAAGCGTGAATATCACCGCCAGAACTATCACAATCACGAGCAGGATTCTGTAGACTGTTTTCCTCTCCATGCCATCACCGAACAAAGAAAAGGGGAGGAGCTTAAAAATCAGCCGGTCGCGTTGGCGGTTGTGTTGGCGGAGCAGACGAGGGGCTGTGGCTGGTACTTGAAGACCTGTGGGTGGAGCAGTTCGGCCATCTCCCTGATTGCGAGCACAATCCTCGGGCTGGGCCTCTGGAAGACGTTGGGGTCGCTGACCGTGTACACTCTGCCGGTTTTTGCCGCCTTTATCGTGGAGAGCGGGCCGGAGCAGAATATCTTCGGGTTGACGTAGGCTGAAGCTATTATTACAACGTCCGGGTTTCTTGCAATGATTTCCTCCTCGCTGACGGCCTTCCAGCCCTTAATGTCTGCGAAGGCGTTCCTTCCTCCAGCTATCTGGATGATGCTGTTTGCGAAGGTGTCGTTTCCGGCTATCCAGTAGCCGTTGTATGTGCTGACGAGGTACATGACAGTCGGCCTGCTCTGGTTCGCAACGAGGCTCTCGATGTAGCTTATCTGGGCCTTCATCTCGGCTATCACAAGAGCAGCCTGCTCCTCTCTGTTGAGTATCTTTCCGAGCAGTTCAATCTGTTCATAGATTCCGTTTATGCTCTTGGGATTGACGATTACGACCGGTGCTATCTTTTCCAGGCTCTCGAGGAAACCCTGCTTGTAGAAGACGGCGTTGTCCGCTATAATCAAATCCGGCTTGAGCTTTGCTATCTCCTCCAGATTAGCGTAGGCCCCGTAGCCGCCAACCTTCGTTATGTTTTTAACCGCGGGAGGCCAGTCGGCGTACTTCGTAACGCCAACGAGCTTGTCGCCGGCTCCGAGATAGAATATGGTCTCCGTGATGCTCGGTGCAAGCGAGACGATTCTCTGCGGCTCCTTTGGAATCGTTACGGTTCTGTTCATCATGTCCTTGATTGTAAGCGGGTACTTCGTCTTGAACGCGTCTGGATGGAGAAGCTTTGCCATAGTCTCTATTCCCCGTATAATTCTCGGGCTGGGATGTATCAGGTCGTTCTGGTTTTCAATCATGTAGACGTGTCCTTCCTCAACGGCCTTGGTTCCGGCAAAGAGCTTGTAGGCCTCTTCAATGGTCATGCCGCAGTGGGGCGTCAGGATTATTACGTCCGGATTCCTCGCTATGACCTCCTCAACGCTGACCTGGGGCCAGTTCTTGGTGTCGTTGAAGATGTTGATGCCGCCGGCTATGCTGATAACGTCGCTTATGAAGGTGTTCCCCCCGGCGGTCATCAGAGGTTTGTTCCAAACGACGTAGAAGACCTTGACTTTGGGCTGGTTCTTCATGAGCTCCTTCATGGCACTGACCTCAGCATTGAACTCATCTACGACCTCCTTCGCCCGGTCTTCCCTGTTGAAAACCTTTCCGAGGAGTTCTATTGCCTTCGGTATCTGGTCTAGGGTCTTGGGAGCGATTATAATAACGGGAGCGATTTTCTCAAGGTCTTGGAGGTAGCCCTTCTTGTAGAAGACGGCATCGTCCGCTATAATTAAATCCGGCTTGAGTGCGGCAATCTTCTCAAGGCTGGCGTAGGCTCCGTAGCCGCCAACCTTCGTTATGTTTTTAACCGCGGGAGGCCAGTCCTCGTAACCTGTGTCCCCAACGACCCTGTTGAGAACGCCGAGGTAGTAGAGGTCCTCCGTTATGCTCGGGGCAAGGGAAACGACTCGCTTGGGTTCGGATTTTATCGTAACTGTTCTGTTGGCGAAATCCTTAATCGTTATCGGATAATAGGGCTTCTGCTCTTGGACGCTTGACGTTGTGTGGGTTGTGGAGGTCGTCTTTGAGGTGGTTGAAGTCTGCGGAGGAGCCGTGGTTTTCGTGGGACTTGTTGTGTTGCTGGAGGATATACAGCCCGACGCCACGACGGCCCCGAGCAGTATGAGGATTATCAAGAAGGCTGTCCTTCTCATGTCTACCACCTGGACGTTTTGTCCAAGAAGGGTGTGGGCCAAGGGTATTTAAGATTGTTGGATAATATTGCCACCCTGGGTTCTGCCAACCCTGAAGAGGTCAACCCGCGTGATGATGCCAACTATCTTGCCTTCCCTGTTCTGAACGAGAACTGCGGGGTTGTCCTCGAGAAGGTACTTCACGACTTCCAAATCCTCATCCTCGTTGACTATCGGAAACGGCTCCTCCATGACCTCCATGACCTTCCTCCCGTAGATGTCCTCATATTCAAGGCTCTTCCTGACGAGGGTTCTTTCCGTAACGGACCCAACAACCTTGTTTCCCGAGATAACAGGAATCTGGGAGATGTTGTGCTCGTTCATAAGTTTTATTACTTTTTCAACGGTCTCGTAGGGTTTCACGGATATAACGGGAGAAGACATAACGTCTTTTGCCCTGGGCTGGGCCTTCTTGCACTCAAGTAATGCCTGGAGAATTCGGTTCAGCGTTGAGAGCCTCGGGTCAACTTTACCGGCCTCGAGCTTCGCTATGTAAGCCTGCGTCACTCCGGCCTTTCTGGCGAGCTCCTCCTGAGTTATGCCGAGTTCCTTTCGAATTCGCTTGATTTCTCTGGGGTCAATGGGCCTGGGGATTACTACCACAAATAACCACCGGTTATTAAAAGCGGTGTGGGAGTTAAAAACTTTCCTAAAATCGGCTTGTGGGCCGGGCACAGAGACCCGCGCTCATTCGCTCACGCGGGTGGATGCTCCCGGCCCTGTGGGCTCGGCGTGAGCACGCTCCGCTCATTGAACCCGACCACCTCGCGGAGGCGGGAAGACCGAGCCCGTGCGAGGGGTAATGTCCCCTCGCTGTCGGCGATGAAGAGTAGGACTGAGGGCTTAAAAGCTTTAGCCGATGGATATGAGAACAACCCCGAGAACCGCTAGGGTCAGTCCCTCGAATATTCTGGCGCTCGGCCTCTCCCTGAGGAGAAGAACCGCAAGCAGAGAGGCTATTACCGGGTTTATTGCTGAGACTGGGGCGGCTATCGGCGAGCCGACGAGCGAAACTGAGTACACGAAGAGGTACTGGCCGAGTATCAAGCCGAGAACGGCGGCACCAACGAGAACGAGGGCTTCTTTTCTGCTTATCCCTCTTACCTCTTTCCCGTATCTTGGGAGGAAGACCGA
>Ga0256834_1000443_pt1 | contig 30040 bp, 24 predicted proteins | sample 4281140metaG_FD_190536 | JGI IMG/M metagenome (GOLD analysis project Ga0256834, IMG submission 190536) | Hydrothermal vent microbial communities from East Pacific Rise, Pacific Ocean - 4281-140 | ecosystem: Environmental > Aquatic > Marine > Hydrothermal vents | place: Pacific Ocean: East...
GCGAAAGCGGGAATGTTTTATTTAAACTTCAATGTTTTTTGATTACTTTCGTAAACAGAAAGAAAATCAACCTTTTGCAAAAAATAATAATCTCAGTAACAAACGACCTAACAACAGACCAAAGAGTCCATAAAGTTTGTACGTCTTTACAAAAAATAGGGTTTGATATATTATTAGTTGGTAGAAAATTAGAAAACAGTCAAAATTTAGAACGAAACTACAAAACACACCGAATAGATTTGTTTTTTAACAAGGGGTTTTTATTTTATGCCGAATATAATTTTAGGTTATTTTTCTATCTCCTTTTTAAAAGGAAAACTATTTTATTATCGAATGATTTAGATACTTTATTGCCAAATTATTTGGTTTCAAAATTTCAAAAAAAGAAACTAGTTTATGATAGTCATGAACTTTTTACCGAAGTACCAGAATTAGTAAACCGACCAAAAACTCAAAATATTTGGTTAAAATTAGAACAAAAAATTCTTCCAAAATTAAAAAATACTTATACGGTTTGTGAATCTATCGCAGATTATTATAATGATAAATATAAAACGGATTTTAAAGTTATACGAAATATTCCTGTTTATCAAGAAAACTTTGCGACCCTTGCGGAAACTTCGCGTTCTTTGCGGTTAAGCGAATCTCAAAACCCAAAACCCAAAATTCAAAATCAGCTTTGCGACTTTGCGACTTTGCAAGAAAATAAAATAATAATCTACCAAGGAGCAATAAACATAGGCAGAGGTTTAGAATTAATGCTAAAAACTATACAATATTTAGATAATCATATTTTTTGGATTATTGGCGATGGCGATATTTTAGAAGAATTAAAAGAGTTCGTAAATAAAAAAAAATTATCAAAAAAAATTAAATTTTTCGGCAAATTAAAACCATCCGAATTAAAAAAAATAACACCAAAAGCAGACTTAGGCTTAAGTATTGAAGAGGATTTAGGACTAAATTATCGTTTTGCTTTACCAAATAAAATATTTGATTATATTCATGCAAACATACCGGTTTTAGTTTCTGATTTACCTGAAATGAAACGCATAGTAATTGACTATCAAGTTGGTGAAATTATCAAAGATCGTGAACCTAAAAAGTTAGCAAATCAGATAAAAAAAATATTAGAATCGGATATTTCTTCGGTTAAAGAAAATCTTCAAAAAGCGACTCAAAAATTGCAATGGAAAAACGAAGAAAAAGTATTGCAAAACATATTCAACAATTTACAGTAGAAACCATTGTAAATAAAAGGATTTCCATATGATTTTTTGTTAATAACTTCGTTAAACGGAACGCGATTTTTTAAGCATAAAACTTACTGTTTTATTATATTTGTTACTTGTATTTTAAATCTGAAAATTATTCAGTTTTAAACTTAAAAATATAACTAGAAATATGAGCGAAGAAAATAAGAATAATTACGGTGCAGATAGTATTCAGGCTTTAGAAGGAATGGAGCATGTAAGAATGCGTCCGTCGATGTATATTGGTGATGTTGGCGTAAGAGGTTTACATCATTTAGTTTATGAAGTTGTAGATAACTCGATTGACGAAGCAATGGCTGGTCATTGTGATACTATTTCGGTAATTATTAATGAAGATAATTCTGTTTCTGTAAAAGATAATGGTCGTGGTATTCCTGTCGGAATGCATAAAAAAGAAGGTGTTTCTGCTTTAGAAGTAGTAATGACTAAAATTGGTGCTGGTGGAAAATTCGATAAGGATTCTTATAAAGTTTCTGGTGGTTTACATGGTGTTGGTGTTTCGGTTGTAAATGCGCTTTCTACGCTTTTAAAAGCAACGGTTTATCGTGATGGTAAAGTTTGGGAACAAGAATATTCTAAAGGTAAAGCATTATATCCTGTAAAAACTGTTGGTGAAACAGACGAAAGAGGAACAATGGTTACTTTTATGGCAGATGATACTATTTTTCAAACAGAAATAGATTTTAATTACGATACACTTTCTATGCGTATGCGAGAATTATCGTTTTTAAATCAAGGTGTTACCATAACAATTACCGATAAAAGAAGAAAAGATGATGAAGGTAATTTTGTATTCGAGAAATTTTTAAGTACCGAAGGTTTAACCGAATTCGTAAGATATTTAGACGCAACTCGTGAGCAATTAACAAGTGATGTTATTGCAATGGAAGGCGAAAAAAATGGTATTCCTGTTGAAGTTGCAATGGTTTATAACACTTCATATTCCGAAAATCTACATTCGTATGTAAATAATATTAATACGCATGAAGGTGGAACACATTTATCTGGTTTCCGTAGAGGTTTAACACATACTTTAAAAAAATATGCAGAGAAATCTGGCATGTTAAGCAAGTTGAAATTTGATATTGCTGGTGATGATTTCCGTGAAGGATTAACAGCAATTATTTCTGTAAAAGTTGCTGAACCACAATTTGAAGGACAAACAAAAACAAAATTAGGTAACCGTGAAGTTTCTTCGGCAGTAAGTCAAGCAGTTTCCGAAATGTTAACTAATTATTTAGAGGAAAATCCAGACGATGCAAAAATCATCGTACAAAAAGTAATTTTAGCAGCACAAGCAAGACACGCAGCTTCTAAAGCACGTGAAATGGTGCAACGTAAAACGGTAATGTCTGGTGGTGGTTTACCTGGTAAATTATCCGATTGTTCTTGGTCTGACCCAGAAAAATGTGAAATATTCTTAGTTGAGGGAGATTCTGCAGGTGGAACAGCAAAACAAGGTAGAGATCGTAATTTTCAAGCAATTTTACCATTACGTGGTAAGATTCTTAATGTAGAAAAAGCGATGCAACATAAGGCTTTTGAAAACGAAGAAATACGTAGTATGTATACAGCACTTGGTGTTACAGTTGGTACAGAAGAAGATCCAAGAGCACTAAATGTTTCTAAATTACGTTATCATAAAGTAGTTATTATGTGTGATGCTGATGTAGATGGTAGTCATATTGAAACTTTAATTTTAACTTTCTTCTTTAGATATATGCGTGAATTAGTAGAAAACGGAAATATTTACGTTGCTGCGCCACCTTTATATCTAGTTAAAAAAGGAAAGAAAAGAGAATATGCTTGGAATGATGAAGATCGTGATGCTATTGTAAAGAAGTTTGGCGGTGGAACGATTCAACGTTATAAAGGTCTTGGAGAGATGAATGCGGTACAACTTTGGGATACTACAATGAATCCTGCAGAAAGAACCATGTATCAAATTAAAATAGAAAGTGCTGCGGAAGCAGATAGAGTCTTTTCTATGTTAATGGGTGATGAAGTACCACCAAGACGTAAGTTTATTGAGGAAAATGCAACGTATGCAAATATTGATATATAATAGTTTTGGTAAAGACGTTTTGGCAAAACGTCTTTACCAATTCAAAACGTCTTTACCAACTTAATGAAATTAAACTAACAACAATTTTCTATAAAAAAATTAATGAATATGAAATTTAATAAGAGTAAAAAATTATTGGTTAGTTTAATATGTGTAATAGCATTTAATTTTTCTTCTAATGCACAATTTGAAAATATTCTTGCTGCTGGCGAAAAAGATCTTTCTAAATATATTGAAAATTATACAGATCCATTATTTAAAGGAGCAATTCAAAATTTAAATAGTGGTTGGTATCATTCTGGTAAAACACATAAAAAATTCGGATTTGATTTTACAATAAACACTAGTATTTCTATTGTGAATAATGAAGACAAATCCTTTTTATTTAACAATGATGATTACCAAGTACTTGGTTTGCAAAGCGGAAACTCTGCCAATTTACCAAGTCTTATGGGCGGAAATACAACAGAACAAATACAAATTAGAATACCAGTAGATTCTAATAATACGCAAATAATTTTTGATCATTTAAATAATCTTGGAATTCCGGTAGATCAAAATAATGTTCCAATTCCAGATTTTGATGGTTTTTTAGTTGCTACAACCTTTAATGCACCAAATGGTATAGAAGAAGATTTAAAAGATGTTTCGCCTATCATTGGCGTACCAACACCAATGATACAATTTGGTTTAGGTTTGCCTAGTAAAACAGATATAAAAATTCGATTCATACCAAGTGTTGGTAATGAAGAAGTTAAAACAAACCTTATAGGTATAGGGTTACAACATAATTTATTACAACACTTTTTAAAACTAGATAAAGTACCAGTTTTTGATTTATCGATTTTAGGAGCTTTCACTTCATCTACAACAAATTACACACCACTTAATAGCGAAATTGCAGGTTCAAATCAAGAAACAGAAATCAAAATTAATGCATATACGATTCAACTTGTTGGAAATGCCAATTTTAAAATAGTTAATTTTTATGCTGGTTTAGGTTATGCTACAGGAGATGCAACTTTTAAAGTGAAAGGAAATTACGAATATAATTTTGATAAATTCGACGCTTTCGGAAGTTTCTTATCGAATGAATCTATAACTATTACAGACCCAATTAGCACAAAATTTAAAGTAGATAAAAGTATTAAAGCAACTTTAGGGATGCGTTTAAATATACTGTGGTTTAAGATTTTTGCTGATTATTCCATTCAAGAATACAACACAGTAAATGCAGGAATTGCATTTAGTTTTAGATAATAATAACAATTAAAATAAATAAAAATGAAAGTAACCGTAGTTGGTGCAGGAGCAGTTGGTGCAAGTTGTGCAGAGTATATTGCAATACGTAATTTTGCAAAAGAAGTTGTAATTTTAGATATTAAAGAAGGTTTTGCCGAAGGTAAAGCAATGGATTTAATGCAAACTGCATCTTTATTAAAATTTGATACCATGATAAATGGTGTAACAAATGATTATAGTAAAACAGCAAATTCTGATGTTTGTGTAATTACTTCTGGTATCCCAAGAAAACCTGGTATGACTCGTGAAGAATTAATTGGTATCAATGCAGGTATTGTTAAAATGGTTTCTAAAAGTATTTTAGAACATTCACCAAATACTATATTTATTGTTGTTTCTAATCCGATGGATACAATGGCTTATTTAGTTCATAAAACTACAGGTATTGCTAAAAATCGTATTATTGGTATGGGCGGCGCTTTAGATTCGGCACGTTTTAAATACCGTCTAGCGGAAGCGTTAGGTGCTCCGATAAGTGATATTGACGGAATGGTAATTGGTGGTCATAGCGACAAAGGTATGATTCCGTTAACTCGTTTAGCAACAAGAAATTCTGTACCTGTTACGGAGTTTTTAAGTGAAGAAAGATTAGAAAAAGTAGCGGCAGACACTAAAGTTGGTGGCGCTACATTAACAGGTTTATTAGGCACTTCTGCTTGGTATGCGCCTGGTGCAGCAGTTTCAGGTATGGTTCATGCCATAGCAACCGATGCTCAAAAAATGTTTCCAGTTTCTACTTTATTAGAAGGTGAATATGATTTAAACGATATTTCGATTGGTGTACCAGTAATTTTAGGTAAAAACGGAATTGAAAAAATTGTTACTATTAATTTAACAGATGCTGAAAAAGCAAAAATGCAAGAAAGTGCTGCTGCTGTTAAAAAAACAAACGGACTTTTAGAATTGTAATATTTTTGAAGTTTCGTTAAATTTAAAAAGGTGAAAATATTATATTTTCACCTTTTTTTGATTCATTAAATTAATCCATTTTATTAGCTAATTGACCACAAGCGGCATCAATATCATCGCCTCTACTTTTTCTAACTTTTGCAATAATATTATTTGCTTCTAAAGTTTTAACATATTGTTGAATTATTTTTCCGTCAGCAGACTGAAACTCTTCATCACCGATATTATTATAAGTAATTAGGTTTACTTTAGACGGCACTTTTTTACAATAAGCTACTAAGGCGTTAATATCATTTTGTGTGTCATTATAGCCTTTAAAAACTACGTATTCAAAAGTTATTTTTCGTTTCGTTTTTTGATACCAATATTGTAACGATGCTAATAAATCTGCAAGATTATTTTTATCGTTTATTGGCATTAATTTAGATCGTATTTCATCAATTGCGGAATGTAGAGAAACTGCCAAATTAAATTTAACTTCATCATTCGCCATTTTTTTAATCATTTTTGGTATACCAACAGTAGATAAGGTTATACGCTTTGCAGACATTCCTAAACCTTCGTCATTGGTAATTTTATCAATGGCATTTAGTACATTTTTATAGTTTAATAGTGGTTCGCCCATTCCCATAAAAACAATATTAGATAGTTTATGGTTATGATACAACTCACTTTGCTTATTAATTTCTACTACTTGATCATAAATTTCATCGGCGTTAAGGTTACGCATTCGTTTTAGTCTTGCTGTCGCGCAAAAATTACAATCTAAACTACAACCAACTTGACTAGAAACACAAGCAGTTGTCCTTTTTTTTGTTGGTATTAAAACGGATTCTACTATTAAATCGTCATGTAATTTAATAGCATTTTTTATAGTGCCATCTATAGATTTTTGCATTTTATCAACCTTAACATGATTGATAACAAAATTAGCTTCTAACATTTTTCTAGTAGTTAATGACAAATTTGTCATTTCGTTAAAAGTATGCGCAGACTTAATCCAAAGCCATTCATAAATTTGATTACCTCTAAATGCTTTATCGCCATTCTCAACAAAAAAATCACGTAATTCTTCCTTACTTAATGCTCTTATATCTTTTTTTGTGGTATCCATTAGATTGCAAAAATACAGTATTTAAACAAAAAAGGTTGTCTATTTCTAGACAACCTCAATATATTATAAGTGAATTAATATTACTTATTCAAAATTATTTTTTTAACTAAACTGTTATTATTTGTATCTGAAATTTTTACAAAATAGATATTGCTATTTAGTCTACTTAAATTAATATCGGTAAGTTCACTATTTATTTTACTACTTATTACTTCTTGTCCTAAAAAGTTTAAAACTTTTAAAGTATAGTTTCCTGTTAAATTTCCTAAATCTATAGTTAATAAACCTTTTGTTGGATTTGGGTATACAGAAATATTTTCTTCTAAAAAGCTATCATTTACACTTGCTGTATTATCTATTGAATTTACAAATGTTGCACCTGTATTATCTGGATCTAACCAATCTTTTAATCTTGTAGAACTACTACCGCTATTCCAAGAAGTTGCAAAACGACCATAATAATCAATTTGATTGTTATCATTTGTACCAACACATAAAGCTGCTCCACCAAATAACTGACCAATTACTCTACCATCTTGATCAAATAATGGAGAGCCAGACGAACCACCTTCAGTGACACCTAATTCCCAACCGCCACCAGAGGTTGTAACTTGCCAAGTTGCTGCACCGTTATTATTTCCTTTAATTGCACCAGTATCATCTCTACAAACTTTCATTATATCACCACTTGGGTGATGAATACCAACTTCAAAATCAGGATTAGTATCAGATCGATCCCAACCTGCATAAATTAAATCCCAAGTAGGGTTAATCGTTCCTGTTATTTCAACTAGCATAAAATCTGAACCAGCATTTCTTGCTCTTAAAATCGAACCATTTACTGTATTAAAAGAACTATCAGAACTATTAGTTGTAACTGCACATCTTGGTGTGCCAGCAGTAATCCAATTAAATCGCATAGAATACTGTGCAGGATTCGAAGAAACGCCATCAGGATCTGTATAACAATGATTTGCTGTTAAGAAGTATGGTGTATTATCATTATTAACATTATTCACTAAACCACCAGAACAAATATAACCGTTAGCCATATTTAAAAAAGCAATAGAATGTTTTAATACATTTTTTTTGTCTTCAAAATCTGCTCCAACAAAACAATCTACATCTTGATTACAATCACCTGAATCATTTAATGCTTTTTGTTGTTCTGCAAAAACTTGATGTTGTTTACCTAAACGATATCCGTGAATAATTTCATATATGTTTAAACTACCCAAGCCTTTTACCTCTTTAGGTTCTAAATATTCTATCCATAAATTATCTCCATCCACAAACCAAGAACCTAATATTTTACTATCACTGTTATTATCGCTTGTATATGCACCTAATAAATCAGATTTATCATTATTGTATAAATACAAACTTGCACCATTTGGAATATAAAAATCGTTAAAATTAACACTTAAGTGTAATGCATCTTTAGAACTAATATTAAATCTCCAAAATCGATCACCATTTGGTAAATCTGTCCAAACTCCGGCAGAATTCAAATTATAATTAATTTCAGATAAAATACCTATTCTATAAGCTGTACCTTGTTTTTTGTCATTAATTGCGTCTTGTTCAACTATACGCTGAATATCAATTGCTGGCATTTCAATTTTTGCAACCGATTTGTTTGTTGCAATAGACCAACTTTTCGGTGCTCCTTTATTAGTGGTTTGTGCAAAACCAAAAGTAACTAAAAGGATTAGTAATGGTAATAATATTTTTTTCATAATTTTAAATTTAATTTCTTCTAAGTATAAAACAAATTAACTTATAAAAACCCTAAGAAATTATTAAATAATTAACATAGCATCTCCATAAGCTAAAAACTTATAACCTTCTTTCATTGCTTCTTGGTATGCTTTATGTATAAAATCTAAACCTGCAAATGCAGCAACAGACATCATTAAAGTTGATTTTGGCGGATGAAAATTACTAATCATACAGTTAGCAATACTAAACTCATGTGGTGGAAAGATAAATTTATTAGTCCAACCTTCAAAAGGTTTTAAATTACCTGAAGTGTTTACAGAACTTTCTAAAGCTCTCATTACCGTTGTACCAACAGCACAAATACGATTTTTATTTTTCTGAGCATTATTAACTAATTCTACAGTATCCTTACCAACAAATATTTTTTCTGAATCTAATTTGTGTTTTCTTAAATCTTCAACATCAACCGAATTAAAAGTTCCTAAACCTATATGTAATGTTACTTTAGGTAAATCAACTCCTTTTATTTCTAATCTTTTTAATAAATGTTTAGAAAAATGCATTCCTGCAGTTGGTGGAAAAACAGCACCTTCATGTTCTGCAAATATTGTTTGAAATCTTTCTTCGTCTTCTGGTTCTGCTAATCGATCCATATATTTCGGAAGTGGTGTTTCTCCTAATTCCGTTAATTTTTTTCTGAATTCATCATAAGAACCATCATATAAAAAACGTAAAGTTCTACCTCTTGAGGTTGTATTATCAATAACTTCGGCAACTAAACTTTCGTCTTCACCAAAAAATAATTTATTACCGATTCTTATTTTTCTTGCAGGATCTACTAAAACATCCCAAAGTTTCGTTTCTTTATTTAATTCTCTTAATAAAAATACCTCAATTCTTGCACCTGTTTTTTCTTTATTACCAAATAAACGTGCTGGAAAAACTTTGGTGTCATTAAAAATCATTACATCTTTTTCATCAAAATAGTTAATGATATCTTTAAACGTTTTATGTTCAATTGTTTGTTCTTTTCGATTTAAAACCATCAATTTAGACTCATCTCTGTGTGGCCGAGGATGTTTAGCATGTAATTCTTCAGGTAAATCGTAAATAAATCTAGATAATTTCATATTTCTATTTTGTAAATTTTAAGATTACAAATATACATTATCCAGATAGGCAAAGTCAAGTGTTTTGCAATATAAATTTTTAAAACATAAATCAAACGTTATTAATTGGCTAGGGCAAACTCATACTTTGTTTTTTAATCTCGCAAAGTCGCAAGGACGCAAAGAAAAAGAGATAATATTTAAGTTATGGTCTATGTTTGTAAAACAAACATTTGCGTCTTGTAAACCGTAATAATCTTTGCATCTTAGCGACTTTGCGAGAAAATATTTTAAAATAATTTTGAAAAGTATCCGTTTGCCTTGATTAATTGGCGATAGTTATCAGAAAAAATCATAAATAACATTATATTTGCAAAAAAACTAATGTCTAAAAATACAGTTACACCTTATAAAGATGATTCTTTAGGAAAAAAAGAACAGGTAACTAAAATGTTTGATGCAGTTTCGTATAATTATGATTTTTTAAATAGAATATTAACCTTTGGTTTAGATATTGGTTGGCGGAAAAAAGTAGTAAAAATTGTTTCTTCAAATAATGCAACTACTATTTTAGATATTGCAACTGGTACAGGTGATTTAGCGATAATGTTATCTGAAATTAAAGATGCAAAAATTATTGGTTTAGATATTTCTAAAGGAATGTTAGACGTAGCAAAAGAAAAAGTTATTAAAAAACAATTAAATAATAAAATTGAATTAGTTTTAGGAGATTCGGAAAAATTGGCTTTTAAAGATGCTAGTTTTGATGCTATAACTGTTGGTTTTGGCGTTCGTAATTTTGAAGATTTAGATAAGGGTTTAACAGAAATTCGTAGAGTTTTAAAACCACAAGGTGTTTTGGTAGTTTTAGAAACTTCACAGCCAAGTAAGTTTCCGATGAAACAATTATTTAAGTTTTATTCTAAATATGTAATTCCGACAATTGGTGGTTTGTTCTCAAAAGACAAAAAAGCATATAGTTATTTACCCGAATCCGCTGCAAAATTTCCTTACGGAAAAGAATTCAACAATATTTTATTAAAAAATGGGTTTAATACTGCAAAAGCCAAACCTGTTGCTTTTGGTATTTCAACCATTTACACTGCAACAAAAAAATAATATCTTTTAATTTAAAGAATGAAAATGAAAAAAATAGTATTAATAAGTATTTGTCTTACTTTTTTTGGGTTTACAAATACTTTTTCTCAGAGAAAGAAAGTAGAAAATTTACCAAATTTTGATAAAAAACCTTGGAATTTTGGTTATTATTTAGGTGTCAACAAAAATAGTTTTGTAGTAGATTATGGCGATTCAAGTTTTAGCAATTCTTTTGTTGAAGTTGATGCAGGTTTAGGCTTTTTAGTTGGTGTAATGGTAGAAAAAAGGTTACATAAAAACGTAAGTCTTCGTTTTGAACCAGGTTTAATGAGTAATGTTAAAACGTTACGTTTTAGTAATGATGACGGTAATTTTGATACCGATTTAAATAGTGAAAGAAAAGTACCAAGTACTTATTTACACATGCCATTACTTTTAAAATTTAGTACAGATAGATTAAGAAACATTAAACCTTATGTAGTTGGTGGTTTGGCTTTTGATTATAATTTTTCTGCAAACGAAAATAATCCTGAAGATAATACTATGGGTTCAGGTGAATTTAGAACTACAAAATCTAATTATATGTATGAATTAGGTATCGGTATTGATTTTTACACACCATATTTTAAATTTTCACCATCTTTAAGAGGTGTTTTTGCACTTAATAATGAATTAGTAGACGATAACGTTAACGTAACTAGTCCTTATACTGGACCAATCGATAATTTTGCGACTAGAGGTGTTTTCTTAAAACTTACTTTTGAGTAAACTTTATTATTTCTAAATTAATTGTTTGTAATTTATTATTTCCTTCTTCTAATCCTTTTAATAAATCATTTTTAGTTTCATTAAATGATTTTTCTAAATTAGAAAATATATTTTGATAATAAGAAATGCCGTTTTCTAAGTTTTTGGTAAATTTATTAAAATAACGTTCTTGTTTTTTATCAAAAGAATTTTTAGATTCATCAAATTTATTCTGAAGATAATCTAAATAAACATTTAATTCTTTAACAAACATATTAGGTCTATTTTCATTATCAACAACATTATCTCTTCCATAAATATGATCCGTAATGTTTTTTAAACTCATTATTTTAGAATAATAAGCCATATTTGGACCTGGACAAACAGAAACTCCTTCTCCTTCCGTTTTTGTGTCTAAATTGTACTTTAACAATGCTGATGTACCTAAACCTACACATGTACAGGCTTTTTCTGTAATTTTATTTAATTTGAATTGATGTTCTTTTTTAGGTAAATTTTCTTCTTTTAATTCTTTTATTTTAAGATGTTGGTACAATCTTGAAGCAGTACATAAACCTAAATTATTAAACTCTTTATTTAAAGCAACAAACTTTTTAGGACAAGAACTTCCTGATCTACCTTTATTAATAAAAGTGTTTTTTTCGGCATCTTTCGTATTCCCTTTAAGACTATTAAAAGGTACGCCTAAAGGCGAAATATCACTTAAATATAAGTCCTCTTCTTTTGATTTTACTAATTTGTCAAGCGTCTCATTATCTACAGTTGTGGCCTCTGGAACTAATAAAAAAGGTGTTCCCCAACCAACTGAATCTACATTATAATAATCTAATAAAAAATTTTGTTCTTCTTCTGTACCAACGCCACCTTGCGCTGTAACTTCAATTTGCATTTGGTTATTTGGTACAATTTTGTCTTGAGCAACTAAAGCTTGGTTTAATAATTCTTGAACTGAATTTGTTAGTTCTTCTCTTTTTTCTTTAAATTCTTCTAAAACAGGACCTAATAAAAAACCATCGGTAGCAAAGGCATGTCCTCCACAATTTAAACCAGATTCTATTCTATATTCCGAAACCCACAATCCTTTTTTAGCTAAAAACTTTCCTTGAATTAATGCCGAGCGATAATCGCTTACTTTCAAAATAATTTTCTTTTTAATGTAACCGTTTTCGTTTGGAAAAAAATCTAAAAAGTTACTCATATAATCATACAATCGTGGATTCATGCCAGCCGATAAAATTAAAGAAGACGTTAAATTACTATTTGCATAACCACGTAGTGCTGCATGTGCATCATTATATTTTATTGGTAATTGCTGCTTGTTTTTATAATTATCCTTATCTATTTTAGTCATGATATTTACGTCAATACTACCCAAAGTAAGGTTTTTATTTACCCAATCTTTTAAATCTTTTAGATTGAAATTTTGACTAATCATTGTGTCAAATTCTTTTTTAATAGATGAATAATTAGACAACATACTAATATATGTTTTAATTTCATCTAAAGTATTTGATGAAATATCCTTTAATTCTTCAAACTTTTTTTCAACCTGACTATTCATCAAATTTAAATAAGAAGTAATTCGTTTTGCTCTAAAATCATCTATTTTATTGGTTATTTCTTTGTATGGAATTTCAAATTTTTCACTATACATTTTTCGTAATTTCTCCAATAAAATATCATCTACTAAAGAAATTACTGAATCTATACCATATTTAGCAACTTTTAATGGCGAATCTATAGTAAAACCTATTCCCATTACAGGTATATGAAATTTGTGTGTACGAACCATAATTATTTTATTAATTTAATTACCGAAAATACTACTATTGATAATAGTAAAACGTGAGTTTTATCAGTTTAAGGTATTATTTGCATTTCGCTTTTTTCCTAAAAACTTTAACTATAAATTATCACGAACAATTAACATGTTTTATAACTGTCCTCTTTTTAGAAAAAAATTGACTTCAATTTCATCTTTTAAGAACATTTCTTTACTAGTGATTTTACTGAAACGTTTGTGTTTTTTGTATTTTGATAAACGATATTTTACAATCTTAATAAAATGAATAGTAACGGAAATAGGATCATATAACGTTTTTTGAGGTTTTCACTTTGCTTAAAATGATAATGACTGACACAACTAAACTAGAATCAATCCCAATCGTCTAACAATCTTTTTTGTCCTTCTAATTTTTGAATATCGGTAACATCTTGCGACATTTCTATCACACCACGATATTTACCTTGTTTATCTCTTATTGCAAAATACCTTATATGAATCATTCTTCCTTTAAAGTTAATCCAAAATTCTGCGACATCTTTTGTTCCTGCTTTAAATTCTTCTACAATTCGTAACACCAAATGAACTGATTTTGGTGGGTGACAAAATTTTACTTCTCTACCAATAATTCCTTTACTTCTAGGAAATACACGATCTTCACCACGATTATAAAATATTACTTTGTCATTTTCATCAACATAAGTTAAATCTACTGGTAAAAATTGCAATAACATATTTACCTGTTCTGGTGTCATATAACCTTCATCATAATGAAATGTATTTTCTGTAGAAAAAGTTAATTTTCTTTTTGTTGTATCTTGACTTGGATGAATATACTCCTCTTTTATTTCAGGGTATGGTGCGGGTTTATTTAGTAACATCCAACCTATTTCTTCATCACCAATATAAAATTCTTTCCAATCTTCTTTGGTTAATAAATCTATTGAATTTGGAAATAATTTTGAATCTTCAATACTTAATAAACGTCTAATTCCGTTTATTAAGTATGGTAAATTTTTTATAATTTTTTCGGTTTCTTTCTCTTCATTATATGTGTTTAAAAACCGAATTTGGTCTCTTAAATTATCATGAAAAGACCACATTCCTTGACTTGGTCCTTCCCAACCATGTTTTTCTAAATATGGAAATAATTGATTTTCTTTTCTTGCAAATCGTTTTTCAATAGTTGTTAACTCATTGAAAAGATTAAAATATTTTTGAAAATCTTCTTTAGGATTAACACCATCTAATTCTAATAAAATATCTTGTATTAAGGCACTTTCCTCATAATAAATTTTTATAGGATGTCCTTTTGGTAATTTTTCTACTTCTGGTAAAAATGAGTTCATTTTATATATAAAATTAAGTCTGTAAAAATAAAAGATATTTTTGTCTTTTAAGGTAACAAATACTACTTAAAATAATTTTTATGATTGAAATTTAATTTTTTCATATAATTTAGTAAGCGATTGTTATAATTCTGCAGGTATCATTAATATTTCATAATGATTTGAATCAAACATTTGGAGTAAATAATACTTTGCATTGCTTAAATTGCCAAAGCGTAAGAATTAGTTTTTAAGAATCTACATTTAATAAAGATAAAAATCGATCATTATCCTCTATTTCCTTAGAAAATTGAATAAGCGTTTTATGCTTAAAACTATCTAATAACTCTTTTTTAAAAGGTGCTACAATATGATGTATAGGGCAAGGATTATCATCACTACACTTTGGCAAACCCATAAAACAATTTGTAAATACAGATTTACCTTCAATGAGTTCAATAATATCACAAACGTTTTTTTTACCATTAATATCGGTAAAATAAAAACCTCCAGTAGGACCTTTTGAAGATGAAATTATATTTTTTTTAGCAAGTGGTTGTAATAATTTTGCAATAAAATGAATGGGGATTTCTAATGATTCAGCAATTTGAACAGAACTATATTTTTTATTAATACTAGAATTCTGTGCCAAAAATAAAACTGCTCTAATAGCATATTTACTTGCTTTTATTAGCATATTAATTTAATTTATCAAAAAATTCCTTTACCTCTTTAATATCATACGGTTTAGCAATTATTTTTTTATCGCTATCTAATATAAAATACGAAGGTGTACTTGTAATACCATAGTCTTGTACGTATTTGTTTTTCCATTTATTGCCATTAATTCCCAAACCTAAAATATGTGTCATATTTTCTAGATTAAAAGTTTCTTCTTTCCAACCTGCTTTAGAATCTTCGTTTTCAATACCAATAGCAATTGTTTTGATATTTTTTTTATCTACTAAATATTCATTAAATTTAGGTAATTCAACTAAACAATGTGGGCAAGTTGAACCCCAAAAAACGATTACAGAATATTTCGACTTGTCTAATGTTGCTAGACTATAAGGTTTACCGTAAACATCCCATTCAATATTTGGTGCAGCTTCCCCAATGGTTGTTTTAAACAAATCATTAATCATGTTTTTAAATTCATAATCTTGTAATGCAATTGGTAACTTATTAAAATGATTTTCAAAAATATAATCGGTTATTTCTTTATTTTCTTGCTGTGCAAACATATAAAGTAACGATTGCATGATTTCGTTTTTAGTAGTATCCGATTCAATTTTATCTAATGAATAACTTACTGCGTTTTGACGTAATTTAATTAGTTCTTTAGGGTCTTTAGAATTGGTTAAATATAAAACATAATCCATCACTCTATCAATAAATAAAGAAGATTTTGCAAGTACCTCATCATCAAAATCAATATTATCGTAATAATGAGATTTCAAAGTATTTAAATATTTCTCTGTATCTTTTATTAAATTATTTTCATAAAATCTTTTGTTTGCTTTTATAAAATGGTTTGCTAATTTTCCGTCGGATTTTTTATTAAATAAATCTTCTGTACTTTTTAAATTGATTAATTCTTTAGCGTAAATCTTGCTTAATAATTCCTCTTCATTAGCATCTTTTGTTTGAAAATATACAACTTGAACCGAATCTAATTTATTTTGAATTACCGAAACATCATCAATATAATTTTGATATAATTTATTTTCTTCGGAAGTTTTAAAACTCACTAAGTTTGATGGATATTCTGGATGAAATTCAAATTCAATATCTTCATTATTATATATAAAATCAATAAATAAGTTTTTATTTACATCATATTCTAAACGCAACATACCTGGTTTAGTACCTTTTGGTATTGCTATTTTAAATTCGCCATTTGTAATAACGGCATTATTTAAGTATTTTTTATTGACACTATTTAACTGATTTAAAATAATGTATGAGTAATTTTTTGCAGGTTTCATAGTACCTCTAATAGTATCTTGAGCAACAATAGAAGTAGAAATAAAAATAAGAAGTAATAGTATTTTTTTAAACATAATGTTTTCGTTTTTTTAACTTTTTCAATAACCATACCAAAAAGGTATTCTTTAGCAATTGCAAAAATAAGAAATTCTATATTATTTTTTAGTTTAATACTAAATTAAACTTAATTTTGTAATTAATAGTCGGAATAGATTCATTTTAAATAAATACGATGTTAGATATAAAAACGATACGAAAAGATTTTCCGATACTAAATCAAAAAGTAAACGGTAAACCATTAGTTTATTTTGATAATGCGGCTACAAGTCAAAAACCTAAAGTGGTGATTGATGCAATTACTGCTTATTATCAAGAAATAAATTCTAATATTCATAGAGGCGTACATACTTTAAGTCAATTAGCAACAGATGCTTACGAAGCAACTAGAACAAAACTTAAAACTCAATATAATGTAAAACACATACATGAAATTATTTTTACTAGAGGTACAACCGAAAGTATAAATTTAGTTGCAAGTAGTTTTACTTCCTTAATAAAAAAGGATGATGAAATTATTATTTCTGCATTAGAACATCATTCTAATATTGTGCCTTGGCAGTTATTATGCGATAGAACAGGAGCGAAATTAAAAGTTATACCAATGAATAAAATTGGTGAATTAATTATTTCGGAATTTGATAAATTACTAAATAAAAACACTAAAATTGTTGCTGTAAGTCATGTATCGAATGCTTTAGGAACCATAAACCCTATTAAAGAAATCATTAAAAAAGCACACAAATTTAATGCGGTTGTTTTAATTGATGGAGCACAAGCAACACCACATATGCAAGTGGATTTTCAGGATTTAGATTGCGATTTTTATTGCGCTTCTAGTCATAAAATGTATGGACCAACTGGTATTGGTTTCCTTTACGGAAAAGAAGATTGGTTAAACAAATTAACACCTTATCATGGTGGTGGCGAAATGATAAAACAAGTTACTTTCGAAAAAACAACCTATGCAGATTTACCACATAAATTTGAAGCAGGAACACCAAATATTGAGGCAGGAATTGTTTTTGGCGAAGCAATAGATTATATAAATAAAATTGGTTTAGATAACATTGCAAATTATGAAAACGAATTATTAGTCTATGCAACTGAAAAAATGTTACAAATAGATGGTTTAAAAATTTATGGAACTGCTAATAAAAAAGCAAGTGTTATCTCTTTTAATATTGGTGATATTCATCCGTTTGATATAGGTAGTATAGTCGATAAATTAGGTTTTGCAGTTAGAACAGGTCATCATTGTACACAACCAATTATGGCGTTTTTTGGAATTGTTGGTACTATTAGAGCGTCGTTTTCTTTTTATAATACTAAAGAAGAGATTGATGCTTTTGTGGTTGCTTTAGAAAAAGCGAAGATGATGTTGAGTTAAGACGCAGATTTACACGACTTAAAATAGCGCAGAAAAGATTAACCACAAGGTTCACAATGGTTTACACAAAGGGTACAAAGAAAATATACCGTTCAACTTTGTGAACCTAGTGCTTTCTTCGTGTTCTTAGTGGTTAAAATATTAGTAGAATTTATTTAACTTAATTATCACAAATTAACAAATCTACAATTTTTCGATTATCAGAAAGTCGAGGCATCTTATTTTGCCCACCAAGTTTACCAATAGATTTCATATAATTTAAGAAACCGTCTTTTTCGACTTTGGAAATTAGTAGTGTTCTTAATATTTTTCCATCAATTAAATCTTTATAATACGTATTTTGTTTTACTAATTCTTCATCTAATTTTAAGGCAAATTCTTCTAAATTTTCTGGTTCGTTTTCAAATTCAATAAACCATTCATGATAAGGCAAACCTTTTTTTGGTGTTATTTGTGGCGCAACAGTAAATTCATGAATTCTGATGTCAGTATTTTTAATCGCTTCTTGTATCGCAGTTTCTACCTCTTTAACAATAACGTGTTCACCAAATGCAGAAATAAAATGTTTTATTCGACCAGAAACTATAATTCTATACGGATCTAAAGATATAAACTGAACAGTATCCCCAATATTATAAGCCCAAAGACCAGCATTTGTAGAAACAATGAGTACATAGTTTACGTTAAGTTTTACATCTTTTAAGGATATTCTGGTTGGGTTTTCATCAAAAAATTCATCTGCCGGAATAAATTCATAAAAAATACCGCCATCTAAAACAAGCAACATTCCTTTTTCATTTTGAATGTCTTGAAAAGCAAAAAAACCTTCACTTGCAGGAAATAATTCAATAGAATCTACTTTTCTTCCGATAAGGTTTTCCATTTTATTTCGATAAGGTTCATAATTAACACCACCATAAACAAAGAGACTAAAGTCAGGAAAAAGTTCACCTACTTTTTTACCAGAACTTTCGTTTAAACGTTCAAAATACATTTGCACCCAAGACGGAATGCCACCAATAACTGTCATTTTTTCAGGCATTGTTTCTTTTACAATTGCATTTACTTTAGTTTCCCAATCTTCAATACAGTTTGTTTCCCAACTTGGCATTCTGTTTTTTTGCAAATATGCAGGGATAAAATGTGCTGAAATTCCGCTTAATCTACCAACTTTAATGAATCCTGTTTCATCTAATTCTGGCGAACCTTGTAAAAAAATCATTTTACCATCTATCCAGACTGTTTTTCCTGTTTTATGAATGTAATTTAAAAGTGCATATTTTGTACCATTAAGCATATGCTTCATCGAACCTTTTGTAATAGGTATGTATTTAGCACCAGAAGTAGTACCTGAAGTTTTTGCGAAATAAATTGGTTTACCTTTCCATAAAACATCTGTTTTACCGTTTTTTATTTGTTCTATATAAGGTTTTATACCTTCGTAATCTCTTACAGGTACTTGTTTTTTAAATGCTTCGTAAGAGGTAATATTTTTAAATGAATGATCTTTACCAAAAGTAGTGTTCTTTGCGTTTTCAATTAAACCCTTCAAAACTTTTTGTTGTGTTTTAATAGGGGCGCTACGCCATTTATCAATTCGCTTTGCTATTTTTTTGGCGTATATTTTTGAAAAGTAAGATTTAATCATAGTGTAAAATTAATCAAAAAACTAGTTAGAAAATAATGCTAACTACTAATTATTCGAAATCAATAAAATTAGTAGGATTAATAGGATAACCATCACTCCAAAGTTCAAAATGAAGATGTGGTCCTGTAGTTAAAGAACCTGTAGAACCAGAATTTGCAATTACTTCACCCGATTTTACTAAATCGCCTTGTTCTTTAAAAAGTGTAGCGTTATGTTTATAAACAGATAAGTAACCTTGTTGGTGTTCTAAAATTAAAACATGACCTGTTTCGGCAGTAAAATCGGCAAAAATAACTGTGCCATTTGCAACTGCTTTGATTGGTGTATTTTTTGCAACGGCAACATCAATCGCAAAATGTTTTTCTTTAGGGTTATAAGTAGTCGTGATTTTACCTTTTAAAGGGGCAAAAAATACAATTTCTGTTTTTTTTGTGGCTTTTTCAAATAACGAAAATCGTTCTTTTTCATCTATATAATCTCTAAAATCAGTTTCGTTTTTTGTAGGGTTTAAATCAACATCTTCTGAGTTTAATTGCTGTACTATAGAATCTTTATTTAATTCTTCTGTTTTAATATTACCCGTTAAAACGTCTTTTATATTTTTTATATATAATGCATTAATGGCTAAGTTAATGTCTAAACTATCTACTTCTTCTACTAATTTTGTTGCTGTTTTTTTAAGTTTAGTAGATGAATAACCTGGTATATATTCTTTTAAAGGAGAAAATGCAATTAAGATAGTGGTTAAAAAAATAAGTAGAATCGCAAAAACACCACCAATAACATATACATTTAGACGATTTAGTTTAAACGAAACACGTTCTTCTAAAGTGTCTTCATTTAAAATCACTAAACGATATTTTAATATCAGTTTTTCGCGTAATTTACTTTTTGCTTTCTTTTTTTTAGACATTCTACAAATGTATTAAAGCTTTATGATATTTTAATTTAATAAAACGTTAAATGTCGTTACATTTTAGTTATTACAAATTCGGATCTTCTGTTAAGTTCGTGTTCTTTTTCGGTACATTTCACACCATCTTTACATTTATTTAAGAGTCTTTTTTCGCCATAACCTTTACCAGAAATTCTACTTTCATCAATACCATGTTCAATAACATAAAAAATAACGGATTTAGCTCTCTTGTTAGATAATATCAAATTATATAAATTCTTACCTCTAGCATCTGTATGTGTACCTAATTCAATAACCATTCTTGGGTATCTATTCATTGTATTTACAACGCGATCTAATTGATTTGCAGCATCAGGTCTGATTTTAGCACTATTAAAATCAAAGTTTATAACGCTAATATCTAGCATTTGTTTACCTCTTCGTTTAATTATAAAACTGTCGGATAAAGCTATGGTCATTAAAGTTTTACCTTCATGTACAGATGCTGTAGTAAATTGTTTTAAATTTTGTGCGTAGTATTTTTTTTCGCCTAAAAGTTCATAACCAGTATCACAAACTGCTTGATTGAATGAAAATTTACCATCTTTTTCGGTAGTAATTTTTTCAATATCTTTTCCGTTAGCATCTTTTAATGTCACTATTGCATACGGAATTGGTTTTTGAGATTGTTGATCGATCACAATACCTTTAATTTCTTGAAAACAATCAAAAAGTAAAGGTCTTGTTTCATTAAAGTAGTAAATGTCATCACTACCTTTACCAGTACTTCTGTTAGATGAAAAATAACCTGATTTTTTATCTTGATTAAAAATATAATTAAAGTCATCGCCAATACTATTAATTGGTGGTTCTAAATGTAATCTATCTGAAAGATCACTGTTTTCATATCTTTTAACAGCATAAATATCTAAACCACCATAACCTTCATCTGGTCTGTTTGAGGAAAAGAATAGGATATCGTTATCATCTGTGTATGGAAACATTTCTCTATGTTTAGAATTTACTTTTGGACCCATATTTTTTGGTGTTCCAAAAGAACCATCTGTATTAATATTTACTACAAAAATATCCGTCAAACCTAATGTGCCTGGCATATTAGATGTAAAATACATTTTTCTACCATCTTTACTCAATGCTGGATGTCCAACATCATAACCAGGATCATTAAAACTTAAACTTTCTATGTTTTTCCATTGTCCTGAAGAAGTTACAGATGCTTTAAAAATACCAATTGTTGCTTTTCTATCTTTTTCTTTACTTATAGTATTTTGTTTTCCTTTAATACTTCTAGAAAAATAAACAGTTCTCTGATCTCTAGAAAAAACTACATTAGATTCGTTATATTTAGTATTAGGTCCTACTAATTTTTCAGGATTAATTATTTCACCATTTTTATCAATGCTACCTATATATAAATTTAAGAAAGCATTTTTTTTACTTTGTGAGGAATAGATAATTTTATTTTTTCCGAAAAAAGTAGTCCCGAAATTTTGAAATTCATTATTTATTTCAACACTTTTAATTAAAAAACGTTCCGTTTGTTGTTGTGACATTACGGTAAGTGTCAGTGTGAGAAATAAAATGGTTAAGAAATAAGTTGTATTTTTCATAGTTTTTTTAATATAAAACAAAAGTGGTTCTTCGATTTAATAAATATTGTTCTTCGGTACATTTTACACCATTTACACAATCGTTTAATGGTATTGTTTCGCCAAAGGCTCTTCCAGAAATTCGGATCATAGAAATACCTTTACTTGCAATATATTCAGTAACTGAAAAGATTCTTTCTTCTGTTAAACTCATGTTATATTCGTCGTCGGCTCTACAATCTGTATGTGATTCTATTTTAATTTTCAATTCTGGCTCTTCAATTAAACGAATTATTGCTTTATCTAATTGGTAGGAGAAACGTTTATACAATCTTGCTTCATTATAATTAAAACCAATTTCATTTACTTTAACTTGGTCTTTTTCAGGAATTAATCTTTCGGTTTTAATTGGTTTTTTAATAGAAGTGATTTCTGGTTCTTTATCTTTAGTTAAATATAAGTCAATCACATGTGTTTTTGTAGTTGCAATTGTTCTTAAATTTTTAGTGATAGAACTAAAACCTTCTTTATTACCTTCTATATAATATATACTATTACAATCTATGTCAAAAGTATATTCACCAGTATTTACTTTAATATTAGCAATATTTTCACCAACATTATTTTTAAGTATTACATTTACATTTTTTAAAATTTTATTAGTGCCATCTATAAAAGTTCTACCCTCAATTTTTTGAGTGCATTTTTCTATAACAGGTTCTTCTTTAATAACTACAGGTTCTTCTTTTGTCTTTTCTTTAAAAAAGTAAATATCATCATTACCTTTTCCTCCTTTTCTGTTAGAAGAGAAAAAACCTTGACGTGTTGCAGAATTAAAAATATAAGATAAATCATCTGCTTTACTATTTATAGGTTGATTTAAATGCACTGGTTTTGTTACACCATTATTTGTTACTTGAACAGAATAAATATCTAAACCGCCTAAATTATTTTTATGACCATTTGAAGAGAAGTATAAATAATTGTCTCCAGAAATAAACGGAAACATTTCTTTACCTTTTGTATTAACATTTGGTCCTAAATTCATTGGTTCTGAATAGTTATCTTCTGAAAGAATATCTACCACAAAAATATCATTATCGCCAAATGTACCAGGCATATTTGAAGTGAAATACAATTTGGTGTTTTCTTTATTTAATGTTGGATGAGCGACATCATATTTTTTACTATTAAAAGGCATTGGTTTAATATCTACCCATGTACCATTTCTGTCGATTGTAGCTTTAAAAATAGCAATTGTTTTTCTTTTTTGTTTGCTTTTTTTTCTCGATTCTACACCATATAAACTTTTTGTAAAGAAAACAGTTTTATTATTAATTGTTAGAGCTACGTTAGACTTATGTGTGTTTGAATTAGTGCCTTTAGAAAAAAGGCGGTATTTTTTAACATCTTCATCAATAATATTTCCTACAAATAAATTAAGTTTTCCACCATTAGAAGAGGTAAAAACGATTTGATTATCACCTAAAAATGTGGTTCCGAAATTTGGATATTTATTGTTTGCGCTAATGTTTTTGATTTCGTAATTTTTAATTTCATCTTGTGCAAAAGCAGTAAGATTAAAGATCATTAAAAATATAATTATGATTGTTGTTGTTGTTGTTTTCATTGTCCCCTTAATATTTATTGTTGTTTTTATATATCTAATTTATATGTTGTTCTTCTATTGACTAAATGTTCTTTTGTAGAGCAGTCTACCTTATTTTTACATTTATTTAATGGTTTGGTTTCTCCAAACGGTTTACTAATAATTCTACTACTATCAATACCAGCGTTAATAAAATAATCACTTACAATTGCTACTCTATTCTCCGTTAATTGCATATTATAGTCTGCTTTACCTCTTGTATCGGTATGTGATTCAATATATACTTTTAATTTTTGATTTTGATTCATTAAAATCACTGCTTTTTCTAAATTATAAGCATCAGAATCTAAAAGTTTACTAGCATTAAAACTAAAACTAATTTCACCTGTAATTACTTGATGTACCATTATTTCTTCATCTATATCTAAATGTATGTTTTTTTTGATAACATCGTAATTTTTGTTTCCTGTAGTAATATTTGTTGTACCTGTTTTGTAACCATCTCTAGATGTAATTATTGTATAAGTTTGCGAACATTTTAAAGGTAAACTATATCTAGCATTTGATCTAGTAGTTAAAGTTTTTATTATTTTTCCTGTTGCATCTTTTACTACCAAAACAGCACTTGAAATTACATCTTTAATATTTTTATAATGTACAATACCAACAAGGTTTTGTTCACAATTTTTTATTTTTTCTACTATTTTTTTTTGTTCTTCTTTAATTTCTTTTATCAAATAAATATCATCTTCACCTTTTCCGCCAGGTCTATTTGAAGACAAAAATCCAGTTCTAGTTTTTGAATTAAAAATATAGGAAAAATCATCCCATCTACCATTTATTGGTTCTGGTAGATGAATTCTATTTGTTGCAGAACTTCCATTTATTTTTACATAATATACATCTAAACCACCATAATTATCTTTATGACCGTTTGATGAATAATATAAAAAGCCATCATCTGCAAGAAATGGAAACATTTCTTTACCTTTTGTATTTACTTCTTTACCTAAATTTCTAGGTTCTGTATAAAAGCCGTTTTTATCAATTTGTACTTCAAAAATATCATTGTCACCTAAAGTGCCAGGCATATTAGATGTGAAATATAATATAGTGCCATCACTATTTACAGTAGGATGTGCTACATCATATTTACTACTATTAAAAGGCATTGGTTTTATGTTACCCCATTTTCCATCTTTTAATAATGTTGCCTTAAAAATTGCTATAGAAGCTTTTTTATTTTTCTTGTTTATTTTAGTATTATTTTTACCGTAAATACTACGTGTAAAATACATGGTTTTTTTATCTTTAGTAAAACTTGCATTTGTTTCGTATACATTTGTTTTAGTAGATTTAGAAAACAAACTATAATCACTTACATTTTCGCCGTTTATATTAGCGATATACAGATCTAAACTTCTGCCAGATTTTGAGGTTGTAAATACAATTTTATTACCACCATAAAATGAGGTACCAAAACTAGGGTATTTATTATTTAATTCTAAATTAGTCAATTCGTATTTATACGTATTTTCTTGTGAAAATAGTGTTGCGAAACTTAAAATTAATATGAATAATATGTTATTCATTTTATAAGGTTTTTTGTTTGTTTGTTAATCTTCATTTATGACTTTTGCAAAAGTAATGCCAAAAAATATTTTGTTAAAGGTACAAAGTTATTTATAAAAATTCATTTCATCTAAATATAACCAAACATTATAAGGTAGTAAAGGTTGAATATTTTTTTTGTTTTTTAAGGCATTTCTTATGAAAGTTGATGATATTTCCATAATTGGAGCATCTAATTGATGAATTTTTTTATGATTTTCAAGTTCGAAATTTTGGGTTGATTTTTTTTGATCTTTATAAATTCTTGGATAAACGTATATATGATGCTGGTTTAGTATCATTTCGTAATTTTTCCATTTATGGAAAGATTGTAAGTTATCTTGACCCATAATTAAGCAAAAATCTAAATTAGGGTGTTTTTCGGATAAATGTGCCAATGTAATTACGGTATAATTTGGCTGTGGCAAACCAAATTCTATCTTAGACGCTTTTAATTTAGGGTAATCTTCTAAAGCAATTTCTACCATTCGGTATCGATGCGTATCTTCTAATAAGGTTTTCTTTTTTTTATGTGGATTATGAGGTGTTACCACTAACCAAACCTCTTCTAAATCAGAATTTTCTACCAAATGATTCGCAATTGCTAGATGACCAATATGTATTGGATTAAAAGTGCCGAAATATAAACCTACTTTTTTCAAATTGTTTAACCGTTTTTGTTTAATTGTTTAGTTGTTACAAAACAAATAGACAATTAAATTTATTATTTTATAAATTCTTTAACTAATAAAATAGCATTTATTTTTGCAATTTCTAAATCATCGTTTATTAAGATTTTATCAAAATCTTTGGCATAAGTAAATTCTTTTTTTGCTTTTGCAACGCGTTCTTTAATTTTTTCATCGGTATCTGTATTTCTATTTCTAAGTCTTCGCTCCATTTCTTTTATGTTTGGAGGTTTTACAAAAATGGCCAATGCTTTTTTACCGAATCGTTCTTTTATGTTCAAACCACCAATAACATCAATATCAAAAATTACATTTATACCTTGTTTTCTAATTCGTTTTACTTCTTTTTTTAGAGTGCCGTAATAATTGTCTTTATAAACTTCTTCAAATTCAATAAATTTATCTTTTTTAATGAGTTTATTGAATTTTTTAGGTGAAATGAAATAATAATCTTTTCCGTCTATTTCTTGCCCTCTTTTCTCACGAGAAGTTGCCGAAATAGAAAACGCTAAGTTCAATTCTTTTTGTGCTAATAAATGATGCACAATAGTTGTTTTACCAGAACCGCTTGGTGCGGAGAATATTATTAATTTGCCTTTTTTCATTTTACTATTAACCGCAAAGGTCGCAAAGAATTTCGCAAGGTTCGCTAAGTTGATTTTATTAATCTTATATATTCCAACAAACCCTAATAACAACCTTCTGTCTGCGGTTATCTGCGGGAAGCTTTTTACAACACATTTAACAATTGTTCTTTAATTTTCTCTAATTCATCTTTCATTAAAATCACATTTTGTTGCATTGGTGCATAATTTGCTTTAGAACCTGTAGTGTTAATTTCTCTACCTATTTCTTGACAAATAAAACCTAATTTTTTACCGTTAGACTCGTTAGAATTTAATGCTTTTAAAAAGTAATCTAGATGATTATTTAATCGAACATTTTCTTCGGTTATGTCTAATTTTTCTAAGTAATAAATTATTTCTTGTTCAAATCTATTTTGATCTACGTCTTGTTTTAAATCGTTTAATGATTTTAAGATTCGGTTTTTTACTGCAGGAACTCTTTCTTCTTCAAAAACAACATTGTTTTTACATAATTGCTGTAAAGTTTCGATTCTATTTATAAAATCTATTTTTAAAATTTCGCCTTCATCTATTCTAAAACCATCAATATTATTTAATGCTTCGTCGATTTTTGAATTTACGGTTTTCCATTCGGTTGCATCTAATTCTTCTTCTAATGAACTTAATACGTTTGGCAATTTGCTTGCAATATCGATTGCTTTTTCATCAGAAATTGTAGCGATTGCTTTTAACTGTTTAATGTAGTCTTTAACAATTTCGGTATTAATGATATTTAAATTTTTACCATTGGTATGTTCTACAGAAAGATTAAAAACAACTTTACCTCTAACTAATTTAGTGGCTATTTTTTTGCGTATTTCTAATTCTTTATCTTTAAACGGATTATTAATGCGCACATTTAAATCTAAATTTTTAGAATTTAAAGTTCTAATTTCAATGATAATTTTTTTACTGTTTACTATAAATTCGGTTTTACCGAAACCTGTCATTGATTTAATCATAAATTTATTTTAAGATACTATATTTTACTTTGCAATTACTTTATTTGGTTTTGTTACTAAATATACTCCGACAAATATAAGCAATGTTGCTATAATTTTAACACTATTTAGAGAATCACTTTTAACCGATAATGCATAAATGGTTGCAAAAACAGGTTGTAAATAGATAAAGATGCTAACTGTAGTTGGTTTTAATTTTTTAATGGCAATTAGATTAAATAGATAGGTTACAAAAGTGGTGAAAACGATTATAAATAATATTTTTAAAATAATAAGGTTAGATAATGTGTCTATTTGTACTTCTTTTAATTGTTGAATTCCGAATGGTATAACCATAAATAAACCAAAAGTGTACAGCCATTTCGCTAAGTGTAACGGATTATACTTAGTAACTAAATTTTTAACTAAAATTAAATAGAATGCGTAAGATGTTGCATTAATGAAAATTAAAAAATTACCTAATAATGCATTATTACCAGCACCTAAATTTTTACCATAAAGAATTAGTATACTTGCTCCTAAAAGGCCAATAATAACACCTATTATTTTAATTATTACTATTTTTTCTTTTAGAAAAACACTTGCTAAGACAAGCACTAAAATAGGTGTGGTTACCATTATTACAGCGCCACTTATTGGCGTAGTTAAACTTAAACCTTTAAAAAAAGTAAGCATATTTAATGCAACGCCAAAAATTGCAGCAATAAAAATTTTAAGAAAATCTTTTCGTGCTATTTTCTCTTTTTTTATAAAAAAACTAGTTAGCCAGAATAAAATAGTAGCACCAAAAACTCGCAATGTAATAAAACCAAAAGGTTTTATATATTGAGGCATAACATCTTTAGCAACTGTAAAACTGATGCCATATATTACTGCTGTTATTGCAGCAAGTATTAATGCTATTTTTCTTGAAACCAATTTGTTAAATTTAAAAAACCTCAAAAGAAAATTTCTTTTGAGGTTTTACATTATTATTTAAAAGAAATTATTTTTTAGTTTCTGTTTCCTTTTTTTCTTCTACTTTCTTTGTGGTTTCTTTTACCTCTTCTACTTTTTCTTCAGAAGGTTCTACGTAAGAATTATTTAATTCTTTTAAAATATCATACGTAATATCTACTTCTTCATCGCCATACATAACTGACCCATTTAATTCAACTGTACCTAAAATGAATTTATAACCATTGTCTTTTGCATATTTCTTAACAAAATCGTTTACTTTTTTAGATACTTTTTCTAAACTTTTTTGACTTTCGCCTTGCAAAGCATATTGTGCATTTTGCATTTGTTGTTGAATAAAATTATTTTCTTGGTTTAATGCATTCATTTGTTTATTTAATTGTCTTTTAGACATTTTCTTAACTTTTTCATCAAAAGCCGTTTTCATTCTTGTCAAATCTGCCTGCATTTTTGTAGATTTTTCTTTTAAAACTGCTTCTGCTGCTTTAGTACCTTTATAATCTTGAATTAATTTTTCGGTATTTACAAAACCTATTTTTTGAGTACAAGACGTTAATGTTAAAATACTTACAAGTACAATTAGAATTTTCTTCATTTTAATTAGTTTTATTATTTTGATATAAATTTGATGGCAAAAGTAAACTATTATTCATAAATACAAATTGAAAATAACAACAATAATCTTTGCAAAGGTTTACTTTTTAAATTATTTTCTCGCAAAGTCGCTAAGACGCAAAGGTTATTAGGGTTTATAAGGCGCAAATATTTACTTTACAAATATAGACCAAAACTCAAAAATTCTCTTTTTTTTTCTTAGCGTCCTTGCGACTTTGCGAGATTAAAAATCAACTTTAAGTTTATCCTACAACAATAATGTTATCTTTGTTCTATACATTTATAAATAATGAAATTAAAACTATTTTTTTTAATCGTATTATTATTTTTTACAGTTTCTTGTAAGAAATATTTATTTAAGAAAAGTGATGATAATTCACTTACAAAAACAGAAGATGATACTATTAATTATTCTAGTTTAGATGCATATCCGCTATTGCCTGAATGTGTAAATATTACCAATCGTATTTTACAAAAAGATTGTTTTTACAAACAATTAACTAGTAGAATTCAAATAACTTTAAATGAAAATTTAATCGAAATAAATCAAAATTTCCAAGATACTATTTGGGTAAAAATAAATGTAAATTCTTTAGGGAAAACTAGAGTGAAAACCATTATTGTTTCAGATGCAGTTAAAGAATATTTACCAAAATTAGATAGCGTATTATATGTAAGTATTGGAAAATTACCAATTTTAAAGCCTGCTATAAAATTAGGGATACCTGTAACTTCGGAATTCTCGCTACCTATATTACTTCAGAATAATTAGAGTTTTTTACTTAAACCTATTTTTGAATAACATATAATATAAAAAACCTAATTTTACAAAGTGCAAAAATCAGCTTTAGAAATACAAGTACAAACCTTACCAGGTTCACCTGGGGTTTATCAGTATTTTGATAAAGAT
>Ga0256834_1000444_pt1 | contig 30035 bp, 27 predicted proteins | sample 4281140metaG_FD_190536 | JGI IMG/M metagenome (GOLD analysis project Ga0256834, IMG submission 190536) | Hydrothermal vent microbial communities from East Pacific Rise, Pacific Ocean - 4281-140 | ecosystem: Environmental > Aquatic > Marine > Hydrothermal vents | place: Pacific Ocean: East...
TCCTAAGTACATGACAAAAATTTAAAAATTTCTATATCATTTTGATATTGAGTGTTCAAGAATACTTTATATCAAATCCTGATGATTTTATTGCTTTAAAGTCATTTCAATCTGCCATCGTTGTTTATAGCGTTCTTGTGCATTTTCAGGTTTATCAAATGATACAATAATCAAATATTCTCGTTTATTATTTTTAATATCAAGTTTAGCACCGGATATGTAACACAATTGCCCGTTTACACGAACGGGATTGGGATGAAATGTAAATTCATTCACTTTAAATTTGTCAAATAAACGAAAGGCTTTTATCACTTTGTTTTTATGTGGCAAAAATACCTTAAAGTTTTTTCGAATACGAATATAATATCTTATTTGATTTTTATTCAAATATTCAAACCATTTATCGCCAACAAACTCTCTGTCTGCTACAATAGCGTCTATAATATCAAACCCAAATAAATTGCCAAACCTATTTATCAAATCAATACGCTCTTGGCTGTTTGAATTGCCACGTTTGGGTAACATGCTGAACAATAAAGGAAAAGCAACTCCTTTGTAAACAATTCCTAACATGAATATGTTTATGTTGGTCTTTCCAAATTTCCAGTTGGTTCTATCCATACTCAACATATATTTGTCTTGTTTAGGTAGAAGATTGAAGACCAAACGTGCGATAAGATTTGAATCAAAGCCATATCCTGCAATAAAACCTTGTATTCGCCTTAATGACGAAGCACTTTTAGTCTTGGTGTCAAAAGCATGAGATAATTTTTCAAAATTGACAGTTTGAACTTTAATCAAAGCAATAATGAAAAATGAAATCAGTTTTATTCCGACTAAATTCACTTTTCCTTTAAAATGTGTATTGAGAATTGAAATTAATTCACTATTTTTACAGTTGACATTGGTTTTCTCCATTAGTTAAATGTGTTATAATTATTCTACTAATATACAGAAAACCAATGTTTTATCCAAAGATTTTAACACTTGTTTTCTTAAAAATTAAAGGGTTGTAATTTTTGTCATGTACTTAAAACTATGGTATTTTTTTGTTTGCGGGTTATATATAGTTTGAATTGAAAAGGTTTCGGTAGGAATAAACTTATCTACTTGTTTCAAATGTTAAATAAATCGTAAAAAATATGAATCTAAAATTGTGAGTTTTATCAATTTGTTCTATATTTGCACAATTATAAAATATATTTAAGTTATGAAAAAATTAGGATTATTACTTTTAGCCGTTATGATGATCAGCTTATCATCTTGCGGAAGCGACGATGCCAAAAAAGCAAAAGAAGGTGCAGAACAAGCAGTTGAAGCTACCAAAGAAGCAGCACAAGAAGCCGGTGATGCGGTAAAAGAAGCTGCCGAAAAAACAGGTGAAGCCGTAAAAGAAGCTGCTGAAAAAACAGAAGAAGCTGCCAAAGAAGCTACCGGAGCAGCCGATGTAAACGGTAAAACTTTATTTGCTTCTAACGGTTGTGTGGCTTGCCACAATCCGCAAAACAAAACCGTTGGACCTGCCATTAAAGAAATAGCAGCAGGTTATGCCGGTAAAAAAGACGAATTGGTTAAATTCTTGAAAGGAGAAGCCAAAGCAATTATTGACCCCGCTCAATTTGCCGTTATGCAACCTAATTTGGCAACTACCAAAAAAATGAATGATGCCGAATTAAACGCTTTGGCAGATTATATGTTAAGCATAAAATAAGCTTTAATAAATCTTATTAATAAAGCCGTCCCTACGGGCGGCTTTTTTTATTATTCAAAATGAATTAATGAAATGTTAACTCATTTGTTGGTAAAAATATGACTTATTTTATGGTTAAAATTTTTATTTTTAATGAATAATAGGTTTTTATAGGCTCGTTTTTTTTAAAAAATATAATTATTAAAGGTAATTGTTATAAAATGAAAAAATTTTAGTATTTTGTTGATAAATATGTTAATAAAGTTACACTAAAAAATTTGCTTTTTAACTATATTTGCAAATCACAACATAAAAACGTGAAATATGAAAACCACAATTAATCTTTTGTTACTGCTTATATTTAGTTTTGTGCTTTTGTCTTTTTCTTTTGGTTCTGTTGAGAAATCATATACCATAAGCACAAATCAAACGGAACTTGACGGTAAAACATTATTTAATCAAAAAGCTTGCACGCTTTGTCATTCGCCCGAAAAAGTTATTGTAGGTCCCAGTTTAAGACAAATAGCCAAAACTTACGGTGGAGACCACAAAGCCATTTTGCAATTTTTAAGCGGACAAGCCAACCCGAAAGTTCACCCCGAAGAGTTTACTTATATGAAGCCGGTACTGACCCAATTAAAAAAAATGAAAGCAGAAGAAAGAGAAGCTATTGCCAAGTATATTGCATCACATCAATAAACGGCTTATTTCTTGTATTTTAAAGGCAAGTAAACAAGTTTTTTGGTTTTAAAAAACTCTTCTTCAAAAAATTGAGGAAGAGGATAAATTTTTGCATTCTTGTAATTTTTTAATTCTTCGGTCAAATCACCGCCTTTAAGGTATAAAATGCCGTTTTTTAAGTCATGTTTGCTTTCTTTTTTAATTTTATTTTTAACCCATTTAACAAAATCGGGCATACGGGTTACGGCTCTACTTACTATAAAATCGTATTTGCCCTTGATGTTTTCAACACGGTCATGAGTGGTTTGTATATTATCAAGACCTATCTCTCGTGTTATGGCATCCACTACTTTTAGTTTTTTACCGATGCTATCTACCAAATGAAATCGAGTGTCGGGAAATAGTATTGCCAACGGTATTCCGGGAAACCCACCACCGGTTCCTACATCTAAAATTTCGGTATCGGACAAAAAATTTATTACCTTGGCTATGCCTAGTGAGTGTAATACGTGTTGAAGATATAATTTTTCGATATTTTTTCGAGATATTACATTTATTTTTTTATTCCAGTCTTTATATAACGGATAAAGTTGTTCAAATTGTTGTTTTTGTCGAGGAGTTAAGTCGAAATATTTTTGGATAAGGTGGCTTTTCATAACTAGAATTTAGAATACAAAGATACGATATGGTTTAATAAAGTCCGAAAGATTTTGTTTATATTAAAGTGATACCAATTGAAACGGAGGAACGGCAACTAATACCAAAACGACATAATAAAACATTTCGGACTATTTTATAAATCAATTTGGCACAACGAAGTGTTTCATTTCGAAAGATGAGAAATCTCTACCTGTTTGACAAAAGATTCTTCAGTTGTTTCGTTTCTTTGGAATGATAAATTGATGTCAGCCATAACGAAGCCCGTCGGAATGAAAAACCAAATCAATAAACCATAATAAAAACACAGATATTCATTTGGACTTCGAATTTACCCAAGTTTTGTCATGTATGAACCTGCGCCAAATATTCCAATATTAGTTAAATTAAGGTTTGGTTTCTATAGGTGTCTGAGAAGGTTCGGCTTCGTCTTGCAACATATCTTGATATTTGTCCATTATTTGACCGAACTCTTTCATTTTGTCTTCTGCAAATTGGTTATCGTTATTGCGTGCCGCAATATTTAATATTTCTCTGTAAAGCAGTAAGTTGCGTTCAATGTCATCAAAATTTTGATATTTTTGTTGTAAGGGTAAACCGGCATAATAATCCAAGTATTCTTTAAACTTTCGCAATAAAATATTAGCTACTCTTCGGGCTTTTTCAGGCTTGTTTAACTTGTAATACAAATTGACGTAATCCAATAAAGATGCATAAAATCCGAAGGATTCAATGGGCATTTTATCAATTGACAAATCGAGTATTTCTTCGGCTTTTTCGTGTTTGCCTTCTACAAACAGCGAGTCGGCCAAACGGTACAAGTTATTACGGTAGGCTAAAGAGTTTCGGCGGGTTTCGGGATCGAGATAAATATTTTTGTTCAAATTGCCCCATTCCCATTTTTTAACATGATTATACATGGTTTCGGTATTGATACGTCCGAAATCTATACCTTTATAAGGAGTGTATATAGGTACCAGTTTATAAGTCAGACCGTCTAATTGCAAGTAATTTTTAGCCCACAGATAATCTTCATCTTTAAAACTACCGCCGGTGAAATAAATAGGACGTTTCCAATCGTTGTTTGCCAGTTGGTCGAGCATGGCCAAGTTGGCTTTATACATACCGTTTTCACCGACGTCCAAAATCAGTTCATCTACAATTTTGTCGGCATCTTCGGGTGCAACAATTCCGTATTTCAATACATTTTTTTTATTGACGGGTACTCTTATGTAACGTGAAGGATACAGATACATGGTTTGACCGTTATCCGGATTTTCGGCGGTAAATTTGTCGTTTAGTGCCAATTTAACAAAATCTTTGATGTCAAGTGTATCTTTTAAAAAATTGGGATAAAGTGCATCACGCGTTCCGTAAACATATTTTTTGTGTGGCATGGTTATTTCGAGCGGGTCGGCTTCGTAAATTTTGCGTTTGGCTTGATCTATATACCAATCGGTATTAAACAAAGCGGTATTGATTAAACGCATATCGCGACGTTCTCCCTCGATATCTTGTGCATACCACAGCGGAAAAGTATCGTTATCGCCAACCGTATATAAAATAGCATTTTTTTGACACGAGTTCAGGTATGACTTGGCATTGTTCAAAGCCGAATATTTGTGTGAACGGTTGTGGTCATCCCAGTTTTCTCGTGCCATCAAGACCGGTGCTGCCAACATTCCAATAACCACAACAGTAACAGCTACGGGTTTTCCCGAAACATATTTTTTCAAATAGTCGTATAAGGCATAAACACCCAATCCCAGCCATAAAGCAAAAAAGTAAAACGAACCCACTACGGCATAATCTCTCTCACGGGGTTCAAACGGACGAACATTGGTATAAAAAACAATGGCTAATCCGGTCATCAAAAAAGCTATCAATACAACATAAAAACTCTTCATGTCTTTGGACGAATGATATAAAATACCCATAAAAGCCAATAAAAACGGCAAGAAATAATAGGTGTTGCGTGCTTTGTTGTTCAACACATCCGAAGGTAAATTATCTTGACTTCCCAAGTGCATTTCGTCAATAAACTTAATACCGCTGAGCCAGTTGCCATGATTATCCAATCTGCCTTGTTCGTCGTCTTGACGTCCTACAAAATTCCACATCAAATAGCGCCAATACATATATCCGAATTGATAATCGAACATAAATTTCATGTTTTCAATAAAAGTGGGTTTTCGAGTGCTGTTCTTAGGTATGCCGGCAATCATTTTATAGTTATCGGCACTGGCGGCGTCCCACATACGCGGCAAAATACCCCAATGTTTATGAGTAAAATTTTGTTTGGCTTTTTTATAATTGTTAACAATGACATATTTGCCTGTTTTTTTGTCTTGTTCGTATTTGGGTTTATCATCAACATAAGGTTCGTTTTCGTCCAATCCGTGATAATATGCCGAATAATAAGGTCCGTAAAACAAATGGGTTTCTCCATATTGTTCGCGGTTGTAATAAGCCAAAAGTTCACGGGCACTGGTAGGTGCATTTTCGTTTATCACCGTATTGGCATTGGCACGAATGGGTAGCATAATCCAAGTGGAAAAACCGATGAGAATAAACAAAACCGAAAGCACCACGGCTTCCATCAAGGTATTGTTTTTTTCGTTAGCTTTTTTCAATAAATAATAAAAAATACCAATGGTAACTAAACCGGCTATAATGGTTCCCGTGTTGAAGGGTAATCCGAACGTATTGGTAAAAAATATTTCGAAGAAACTAAAAAATTTCATTGTCCAAGGCAGTAATAATTTAAATATGAACAATAAAATACCGAAAACCACCGCATTGGCTACAATAAAAGATTTGGGTGTGATGTTGCGAGCGGTTTTAAAATAATACATCATACCGATAGCCGGAATTACCAAAAGTACCATAAAGTGCACACCGAATGATAATCCAATCACAAAAGTCATTAGTATCAACCACTTGTTGCCACGCGGACGGTCTAAACTATCAATCCATTTTAAACCTAACCAAAACAAAACGGAAGTTAAAAACATGGCGGCGGCATATACTTCGGCTTCAACTGCCGAAAACCAAAAAGAATCCGAAAAAGCAAAAGCCAAAGCTCCGACTGTTGCCGAACCCAATACCAACAATTGTTGAAGGCTGTTAAGATTATCTTTTTTGAGAATGTATTTGATTAAAATATGGATAATAGTCCAAAACAAAAACAATACGGTCAAGGCGCTAAAAATTGCAGACATCATATTGACCATATAAGCAATCTTGGAAGGCGAAGTTGCAAACATGGAAAAAAAAGCTCCGAGCATTTGGAACAAAGGAGCTCCGGGAGGGTGCCCTACTTGCAATTTTGCCGAAGTTGAAATATATTCACCGCAGTCCCAAAAACTTACGGTTGGTTCCAATGTGGCAATATAAGTTATAAGTGCCGTAATAAATACCAAAACACTTAAAATAAGTTCCTTTTTTTTAAATGATGATTGCTCCATATCTATTATTTTGCGGTCTTTGATTATTGACTAACAACAAAAATAATAATAAATATGGGTTTAAAACTTTTTTTTAGTAAAAATTTAGGACACTAAAAAATATTTTTAAAAGAAAAAAAATATGCTAAAACCAAAAAAATAATAAATCCTATAAATTTATCTATAAAATTTTTTTTTGAATAAGAATATTCACCTACTTTATTTTTTTCAGGAACAAAAAAAGAAAGAATTTGAGTTATCAATAAAAAAGTAATAAACTTTCCAATAAAATTAGTGTTTTGAATATATAAATCAAAATAAGTATCATCTAAATTAAAATGAACATATAAAAAATGAAACATAATAAAAACAACCAACAATATAAAATATATAAAATTAATTATTTTATATCGTTTTTGTTTTTTTTGTTTTTTTACTAGTTCTTTCACTATTTTTTTTTGGTAAGAAGGAATGTATGTTAAATTTATATTGACTATACGATCTGCATCGATAACAAAAATATCGCCAGGAATTCTAATTTGTTTTTGTTTTGTTAAATTGTTATTTCCCTGTTTAAATGGATATTTATATCTATATGTGTTCATTAAATATATTCTATCTAATTTTGAAGGATTTTCTGCTTTTAAGTCATAATCAATAACATATCCGCTATATAAGTCTCTTTTATTTTCACTAATATTTACCAATATATCAGCATAAGTAACAAAAATTTCAAAAAATGACTTTGGTTTTTCATTATCACTATGTATTTTAGAAGCCAATTTAAATTTTTTCATAAATAACAACTCCCCACTAAATATATAATACCATTGATTTTTAAATCTAAAAATTTTATATTTTTTATCCCAATTTAATTTTCGTATAATTCTACTTAAAGCAAAACCCGAAAAAGCCGAAAAAATAAAAATATATAATGAATATAGTGCAAAAGTAAGAATATCATTTTGCATAAAATTTCTTGTTACATCTTGTGTAGCATTATTACTGTTAGAGGTTATATCTCTAAAAATAGTAAAGACATCTGAAAAACTAGAATCAAACCCGATAAATAAAAAATAAAGAATAAAACCGGTAATTTGAAGCAAAATACCTGGAATAATACTAAAAAAAATAGAATGCAGAACAGGATCTTTTGTATTATATTGTTTTGAAAATTCACCAAAAAAATAAAATCTTCTAAATATAATACCTGGAATTATCAATGAAACAAAAAAAGCAATGAAACCAAGTGTTAAGTTCATTTGGTCAAATTATTTCTTGAAGTTTGTTTTTGTCCCAACTCCCACTTTGATGATACTTATCAACAATTTTTTTTAACTCATTTGCTTTTTCTTTATCTTTTAGTATATTTATTGCTCTTTCGGATATGATTTCAGTATCATCTTGCAAAATAGATTTTATAATGGAAATCAGTGCCAAAACACCAATAACACCAATCAAAGTATAATATGTTTCTTTAAATTTCATATAAAAACTGCTTATAATAAAATCGTGAAAGTAAAGATTTTATTGTGCAAATATAGAATTTTTATCTATATGAAACATATTTATTAATTAAAATACTCATAATTTAGCTTTCATATAATTCTATATTGTTCTCCAACCAATAAAAGTTTTATCAATAAACCAAACAGCCGGAAACGATTAAACAAATAAATAAAATTAAACTTATATAGGAGAAAAAATTTATTAAATAATTACAACTTCTTAATTAGATCTCTTGTTTTAAGGCTGTTATCGGTTATTATATTGCAAGTGTCTTTTACTTTTGTAAAAAAACATTAATAAGCTTATTTGCTTATTGACTTGTTTGTAGTTAAAAAAATCTTTAACTATTCCTTAGTCTTATTATCTTCATTTATTTTGTTGGCAGCAACCAATGAAACCACCATATCATTTAACATTTCGCTGGCAGCATTCGGATTATTGGGCAACAAAATAAGATTCGATTTGGTATCTTGACCAATGGCTTGTAAAGTATCATAATGTTGCGTAATAACTATTAGCGCCGATGCTTCCTGCGGATTGATACCGGCACGGTTCAATACATCGACCGATTCTTCTAAACCGCGAGCTATTTCACGTCTTTGGTCGGCGATACCTTTTCCTTGTAAACGCTTGCTTTCGGCTTCGGCTTTGGCACGTTCCACTATCAATATTCGTTGTGCATCTCCTTCATATTGGGCGGCAACCTTTTCGCGTTCGGCTGCATTGATACGGTTCATGGCGGCTTTGACCTGAGCATCGGGGTCTATATCGGTTACAAGCGTTTTGATTATATTGTAACCGTATTCCATCATTGCATCATTGAGTTCGCCTTTTATGGCTATGGCTATATCGTCTTTTCGCTCAAATACATCGTCTAACCGCATTTTGGGGACTTCGGCTCTTACTACATCAAATATATATGAAGTAATTTGTGCCGCCGGATCTTCGAGTTTGTAATAAGCATCTTTGACTCTGTCTTTTGGAATTTGAAACTGTGTGGAAACTTTTAAATGAACAAAAACATCATCTTTTGTTTTGGTTTCAACGATTACATCTAATTGTTGAATACGTAAATTGATGGGACGCGATTTGGTATCAATCAAAGGGATTTTAAAATGTAAACCGGCATAACGCACCGCTTCAAATTTTCCTAAACGCTCAATTATAACGGCTGTTTGTTGCTTAACAATAAATAGAGAGGTAGCCAATATTATAATTAGCAAAAAAATGAAAAAAGGCATTGCAATCATAGTAAGTATCATTTAAAGGATTATTAGTTGTTAAAAATACGAATAAATCGGCAATATGTTACTGATTTTGTTTATATATTTTAAGATTTGTAATTTGTTCCTTTCCAAACATATTTTCCGTTTAAACTTTTAACAAAAACATAAAGAAAATAAAAAGGATAAAGAAAAAAAGAAAATACGAAATATTTGCCGTGTAATTTTACTTGAAACCACCGGCTGATATATAACCACAAAACAAAATCGGAAATAAATTTAACCATTGCAAAACTAACATAAAAAATATATTGCCCAAAACATGCGTAAGACCACAACAAAAACAAATTGGTCAATAATACAATTGTCCCTATAATTTTGGGTAATAAAGATTTTTGATATTTGGTTTTACTACTCCACCTGATTTTTTGTTGTATCAAATCGTTCCAACCGGATTGGCTGTGCGTTAGTACGGTAGCTTGCGGATTTTTTGCAAAACCTATTTGTCCTGTAAATCGGGTTTGAAACTTTTCGAGCAAAAAAACATCATCACCCGATGCCAATTGCAAATTTCCGTCATAAGCATTAACTTGCCGATAAGCTTCTTTATTAAAACACAACGAAGCTCCGTTGGCTAAAAACGGTTTTTTCCAATAAATTCCCGCCATTGTAAAAGTTTGTAAACTCAAAAATTCAAATTGTTGAAAAGCCGACCAAAAATAATTACTCTCATTAAAACGCACAGGACCCAATACCATTTTGATATTATTGGCTTGAACAATTTGGTCAAAATATCGCAACCAATCAACCGGAACAACACAATCGGCATCGGTGGTAACAATCCAATCAAAACGACTGTGTAAAATACCGGTTTGCAAAGCAGACTTCTTGCCGGTTGCTTTGTTGTTTATCAATTTGACCGATGAATTTTGAAAAAACAAATTTGTATATTCATCTGTCGAATGGTCATTGACCATTATAATTTCATATAAATTTTGAGGATAATCGAGTTGTTGCAAAGACCTGAGTAGGACCGGCAAATGTTCAACTTCGTTTTTAAAAGCTACTACAATGCTAAATCGGGTTTTCGGTTTTTGTTTGGATAATAAAACCGGTTTTAATTTGAAAGCTCCCCATAAACTTGCCGCTATTACAAGTATATACAAAAATAATATCACAATTCCTGTCATCGGTTCTCTTTTTGATAAAACCAAAACCAAGCAATTCCTATGACAAAAGGTATGGCAAAATTAAACAACCACATCCACATAACTACTTGTAAAACAATAGGTTTGGATATGCCTAATATATTCAAAACATAAACGGCAACCCCCCCTTTGATTGCCCAATCAAACAAAGCGAGCATAGGCACCAAAGAAGCCAATAAATAAACTATAAAGATTCCCGTAAATGTTTCTATCATAGGTAAATCGGGTTTCAAATAAAAGAGCAATAATAAAAATTGGGCAGCAAAAACCGAATACCGACCAAAAGCATATTGCAAAGCCGTTTTCCAAGTTTGTAATTGAAAAAAAAATGTTTTTTGAATAAACCGAAAACGCACAATTATAATCCCGAGCACAACAACCAAAAAGACAAAACCAATTGTTTTAAACAACACCGAATCATAGTGTTGAAAAAAACGTTTACCGTGTTCTCTCGACAACCAAAACAACACACCGATAACACCGCTAACAAAAGTCGCTAATAGTTGCGCCAAATTTCCTATTAAACTCAGCGATAAAATCTTTTTGGCTTGTGTTTTATCAAAAAACCACGCTTTAACACCGTATTCACCCAAACGATTGGGTGTAAGCAATGAAATGGCAAAAGCAATTAAACTCTGACAAGCGGCGGTTAAGTAATCGATAGGTTTTATATACCCTGCCAGTTTTTGCCATTTTTTGATTTCCAATAACCAATTAAATAAACTGAAGCCCGTCAGAATCAACCAAAAACCAACCGAATAAGTCTTGGTAGGCAAGAGCAATATTCGATGCAGATATTGATGTTGCCACAAAAAATATGTAGCGCCGAAACTCACAAAGAGTTTGACAAAAAGCAAAATTAAATTATTATATTTAGCAATAAGTTTATACATTTGAACATTGCAAAATACACAAAAATATTGAAAACAGAACGCATCATATTAGGAATTGACCCCGGAACTACGGTTATGGGATTTGGCATGATTAAAATAATCGGTTCACAATTGGAATTAATATTGATGGACGAACTTATTTTGAGCAAATACGACAGTCACAGTTTGCGATTGAAAAAAATATTTGAACGCACATTGAGTTTGATAGACCAATATCACCCCGACGAACTGGCAATTGAAGCGCCTTTTTTTGGAAAAAATGTTCAATCCATGTTAAAACTCGGACGGGCACAAGGAGTTGCCATGGCAGCCGGTTTGTTTCGCGAAATACCAATTACCGAATACTTGCCCAAAAAGGTTAAAATGGCTATTACCGGAAACGGAAATGCCAGCAAAGAACAAGTAGCCGCCATGCTTAAACGATTACTGAATATCTCCGTATTACCTACCAAGCTCGATGCAACCGACGGTTTGGCTGTAGCGGTTTGCCACTATTTTAACGACGGCAAAACACAAAACAAAAAAAAATACGGAAGTTGGAAAAGTTTTGTATCCGATAATCCCAAACGTGTCAGATAAAAATCTTATAAAAAATTGGCTACTTGATTTTTTTGAATTAATTTTATATTTTTATTGATTGTAAATTCCGCTACACCATGGATATTGTTCTATTAGTCCTCGGATTTGTTCTTATATTGATAGGTATTATCGGCTGTATTGTGCCCGGTTTGCCCGGTCCTATCAGCGGTTGGGCAGGTTTATTACTTACGGTTTTGTCCAAAGTTATTCCCGACGATTGGACATTTTTGTTTATCACATTGGCAGCCGCTTTGACGGTATCGGTCTTGGATTATTTTATTCCGGCAATCGGTACCAAAAAATTCGGTGGTAGCAAATACGGAACTTATGGTGCCATAATAGGTTTGTTGGTTGGTATATTTGCACCGGTTCCGGGAGGTATTCTTATCGGTCCTTTTGTGGGAGCATTTGTAGGCGAGTATATCAAAAACAGTGATGCACCACAAGCCTTAAAAGCCGCTTTCGGTGCTTTTATCGGTTTTTTGGTATCAACCGGCATGCAATTGATAGTCAGTGTAGTGTTTTTAATCCTTTATATCCAAATTATCAAAGACAATTGGGAAGCCATTGTTCAATTGTTTTAGTTTATTACCCTCCTATTTTATGAACAATTTACAATTAACGGCAACCACTTTTTTCGGATTAGAATCGGTATTGGCTGCCGAACTGCTCGATTTGGGTGCCCGCAATATCAAAATTGGTAACAGAGCCGTGCATTTTGAAGGTGATTTGGGATTTATGTACAAAGCCAACTACAATTTACACACGGCTTTGCGAATTTTATGGCAAATAGGACATTTTAAAAATATTTACAAACCCGATAATCTTTATCGTGCCATATCTCAGATAAATTGGGACGAATACATCGACAGCCATCAAAGTTTTCGAATCGATGTAACCGGACAAACCAAATTTTTTAAAAATACTCGATTTATCGCTCTAAAAGCCAAAGATGCCATTGCCGATTTTTTTAGAGCAAAATACGGAAAAAGACCGGATGTGTCGTTAAAATCGCCCGATTTGCATATAATTTTGCACTTTTTCGACCAAAAAATGACTGTTATGTTAGACAGTTCGGGCTCGTCATTGCACAAACGCGGTTATCGCAGCTTAACCAATTTGGCACCTCTCAACGAAGTTTTGGCAGCCGGTATGGTTGCTTTGAGCGGTTGGAACGGACAAACCGGTATGTTGGATCCAATGTGTGGTTCCGGTACCATACTTATTGAAGCAACTATGTGGGCACTAAAAATTCCGGCAGGCATCAATCGCAAAGATTTTGGTTTTAAACATTGGAAAAATTATGATTCGGAACTTTTTAAACTCATTCAAAAATCGAGTTTTAAACGAATAATCGAATTGCCAGCCGGTACCAAAATAAGCGGTTACGACAAAGCACCTTCTGCTATAAAAAAAGCCGTTCAAAATATCGAAAATGCTGGTTTAGATGAATTTATCAATGTCAAACAAGCCGATTTTTTTTCAACCATGCGCCCTTCGTATCCTGTAACATTAATATTCAATCCTCCTTACAACGAACGTTTATCGATAGATACCCGAAATTTTTACAATCAAATAGGATCTACGCTAAAACACCGTTATACGAATACAACGGCTTGGTTATTGACGGGCAATTTGCAAGCTCTAAAATACATAGGTTTGCGTTCCGCCAAAAAAATTAAACTTTTTAACGGAAAAATAGAAAGTCGTTTGGTACGATATGATTTGTATGAGGGTAGTAAAAAGTAATATAAAACCGAATTGGTCTATCTACTATCGATCTTCCGAATAATAGATTTTTAGTACGGGGGGTTTGATGCCCGAATTATTACCTTGCAAGATAATTCCCGAAGGATTGTATGCGTCAGGGTCCAAAAACACATCGCCTGCTTTTAAATATTCGGGTATAATGGTCGTTATCCGTAATCCGAGTTTTACATTGGTTGAATCATTACTGATAATATTGCGTATATGCCGAGTAATCCCGAATTTGTAATATTGATTACCGTTATCATCGGTGTGTAATTTGCCGTCATAAGCGACATTGCCGTTGTCTTTGTTTTCGGGAGCCGACAAATCAACCAAATTCATCTGATCATCATAGTTGTATAACAAAAGTTGTTCGGCTCGATTTAAGAGTTGTTCCGATGTGTTTTTATCTACATATACATACAACTCGGCTTGATTTATCAACCAGTCTTTTAACCGTAGTTCGCGCAATTGTTGGTCATCAAAAAGCTGAATTACCGCTTCGCTGACCGCATCACCTTTTAAAAATATCTGTGCATCACCATTTGTCATATCACTTGTATTAAGAGCGGTCTGTGCATCGGGGGTTAAACTGTTTTCATAATGATTGACATGCGGCACAGATAGTTTTAAGGTCATTTTTTTGTAAATAGTTTCGGTGGTATCGTCGGTGGTATCTCCCGGAGTACCGTTATCATCTACCTCATCGTATGTAAACTCTACTTCTATTTTTCCGTCTCCGGCTTGCAACATCATAAAACGACCATCATTGTTATCGGGAACAGCTTCTATGTATATACCTCTGAAATAGTCTTTAAAAAGATTGGCATTGGTCAAAATATCTTCACCCCAGTGATCAAATATTTTTTGTTGAATAAAATTTTTATCCAATTTGATAATCATGTGCGGGTTTAACGAATCCTTAATAATCGGATTATTGTTGTCATCCAATTCAAAAGTTCCATCGGTATTACGTTTGTAAATATAAACCGGTTCGGCAGAAGGCACAAATCCGACACTGTCACCGATTACTTGTCCCAAATGGGAAGTAAAATCAAAATCGGAAAAATATTTGCGGTGGGTTTCCAAATTGGTTGCCGGATCAAAACTTTGTAACAAATAATTGAGTTCATAAACTTTGATCTGAAAAGCATGATTACCGAAAACCGAATCCAAGGCATATTTTTTTTCATTTCCGTCAGTATAAGTATGACTGAAGTAAGGTATCATTAATCGGGCACTCAATATTTGCACATTATTATTAAAATCGCCTCCAAAAAGACCGTTATCTGACGAAACAGCTGTTGCCAAATCGGCTTTTAAAGTGCCGAAAACCGCATCTTTGTAAACACCCACAGCGGGCATAGGCAAGTTATTGCCGTTTTCGTTGCCCGAGTTGGTGGCAAAAACACGGTCAAGGCGTTGGTCGTAAATTTTTACGTAGCCGGCATCGTATAGTTTGCCTTCAAAATGTGGTTTATCAATCAGCTGATTACCAATGGTGGTAAAATCTTTTTTACAAGAAAAGGTTATGAATAAGGTTAATAATAGTGCTATTAAACTGTATTTATTGTTTAACATATTGGCGGTTTGTCGGTTAAAATTAATCATTAATTGGAAGGTTCTTTTTCTTCAAAAGCATCGATAATTCGGTTTTTTAAGCTTTCTTCATCTTCATCCAAATCAATACCGGAAACGTCGATTACGTCGATGTTTTTTTCTTCCAGATGTCGGGCTATGGCTTCGGGTATGTTTTTGGTGCGAACTATTACTCCGTCAGCCATATCGATGGCATTTTTAAGCAGATTTATTTCGGTCGGATTTTCATATTTGTCTATTATTTCGGGAGGAAGTTCATCAAAAATCAATTTATTTTTCAAACCTTTGTTCATAGGTGTTTCAAAGGTTTCTTCATTGAGCACAATATAGGTTTTGGCATCGTGAAATAGCGGTTCGTTTTTATAATATGTTTTAATGTATAAGGGTAACAAAGCTGTAAACCAATCAAAAATCAACATATAATCGGGGCGCCATTTGAGTTTTTTCACGGTTTCTACAATTCCTTTGGCAAAAAACACAGCACGTCCGTCGTTGTCTTCAAATAGTTGGTTGTCGTCATCGGTAAAAATAAATTTACGTTTAAAAAATTCGTCATTGTCAATAAAATATACCTGCATGCGTTCTTTGGGAATGGAAGCCACTTTGATAATCAGCGGCATATCGTCATCGTCTATAACTATATTTACACCCGAAAGGCGGATAACTTCATGAAGTTGGTGTTTGCGTTCGTTTACCGTGCCGAACCGAGGCATAAACATACGGGTTTGGGCACCTTTTGAGTTGGCTGTACGGGCTATTTTGTATGCCAGTTTAGCCGAATCTTGATTATCCACATAGGGATAAATCCCCGAGGAAGCAATTAAAAAATTTTTACCTTTCATAAAATGTATGAATCTTGGTTTAAAACACAAAGATACAAAAAATTGACGTATATTTGAACGAAACTACGGCTCTTGACAAGTTAAAATTTTCATAATGAAAGAATTTCGCAACAAAACCGACCTTATTTCATATATCAATAATTTGAAACAAAACGGGCAATCCGTAGGATTTGTACCTACTATGGGGGCTTTACATCAAGGTCATTTGGCTTTGGTAAAAGAGTCGCTCAAAAACAACGATCAAACCGTGGTGAGTATTTTTGTTAATCCGACGCAGTTTGACAATCCGGAAGATTTAAAAAAATATCCGCGCACTTATCAAGCCGACAAAAGTATTTTAAAAACACTGGACAATAATATCATTATTTACCACCCCGACGCCAATAATTTTTATGACGGAAACATCAAGAGCGACCACTTTAACTTTGACGGATTGGAATTGGAAATGGAAGGAAAACATCGTCCGGGACATTTTGATGGCGTTGCTACCGTTGTCAAAAAACTTTTTGAAACGGTGCGTCCCGACCGAGCTTATTTCGGAGAAAAAGATTTTCAACAATTGCTAATCATCAAAAAATTGGTCAAAAAAGAAAACTTACCGATTGAAATAGTTGCCGTTCCCATTCAACGCGAATCAGACGGTTTGGCCATGAGTTCACGAAACAAACGTTTAAATCCGTTGCAACGTTTATCGGCGTCATACATTTATCACATCTTAACACAAGTGCGATATTTATTTGAATATTATGACATTGTTTCGATTAAAAAATTTGTTTATGAGGCTATGGCGGCACACCCCGAACTCAAAATAGAATATTTTGAAATTGCCGACGAAAAAAACCTTAAACCGGTTACCCGAAAAAAATCCGGTAACAAATACCGGGCATTTATCGTTGTATATGCAGGCGATATTCGTCTGATAGATAATGTGGCATTATAAAAAATTATACAAAATGGCAATTATTGAACTGCAAAACATACAACGACATTTTAAAATGGGAAACGAAGTAGTCAAAGCACTGCGCGGTATCGATTTGGAAATAAAAAAAGGCGAATACGTAGCACTAATGGGACCCTCGGGAAGCGGTAAATCGACCCTTATGAACATTTTGGGCGCTTTGGATACTCCCACATCGGGCAAATACCGCCTCAACGGTCAAGAAGTCGAAAAACTTTCCGACAATGAACTGGCAAAAATCAGAAATCGAGAAATCGGTTTTGTATTCCAAACTTTTAATTTGCTACCCCGAACCACTGCCCTCGATAATGTAGCCTTACCTTTGATTTATTCCGGAAAATCCAAACAACAAAGAACCAAAAGAGCCCGCGAAGTTTTACAACTGGTCGGTTTGGAAGACCGCATGACACACAAACCCAACGAACTTTCGGGCGGACAACGCCAACGAGTAGCCGTAGCACGTGCTTTGGTAAACAATCCTTCCATTATCCTTGCCGACGAACCCACCGGAAATCTTGACTCCAAAACTTCGGAAGAAATCATGGAACTTTTTAACCAATTGCATCAAAAAGGTCATACCATTGTATTGGTTACCCACGAAGAAGACATAGCTGCACACGCCAAACGAATTATACGACTTAAAGACGGGCTAATTGTCAGCGACGAAATAAACCGTTAAATCCGAAAAACACAGTTGTGTTACTCTCTCTTGCCCGTATTTCAAAAAAAATTGAATTCAAACTGTAACAACGGACAATGATATGCATCTTTAATTGTGAAAAGAAAGAATAACCGGTTGAAACAAAGTCATCAAATAACGCAATTGTTGGAAGCTTGCAAGCGACATGATGCCAAGGCACAAATCGAAATTTATAACAGATACTACAAAGCCATGTATAACACCGCTTTGCGTATTGTTCACAATCCCGATGATGCCGAAGATGTTATGCAAGAAGCTTTTATCAAAGCCTTTGACAAACTGAACACCTTAAAAAACAATACCACATTCGGAGCATGGCTCAAACGAATTGTGGTTAATGAAAGTATCTTGTTTTTGCGACAAAAAAAAACACATTTGGGTTTAGACGAACATATCAACCGTATTGAGACAACCGAAACAGAAACCCCAATCGATACAACAACTTGGCAAATAAAACAACTGATGGAAGCTATTGGCGAACTCAAAGACAACTATCGGATTATTATCAATTTGTATTATATAGAAGGTTATGATTATGAAGAAATCATGCAAATATTAAATTTATCCTATGCCAATGTGCGCACCTTGATTTCAAGAGCCAAACACAAACTCAAAGAAAAAATGAACCAAAAATTAACAAACAACAACAACACCGACTTAAAGATAAAATAGATAAAATGAAAACATTTTTTGAACAAAACAAAGACAAGTTTGACGTTTACGAACCCAAAAACGGACATCAAGAACGATTTTTGTCCAAAATAAAAGCACATCAAAAACCCAAACGTCTTTTTGTCTCATACAAATGGCAGATGGCAGCTGCCGTTTTACTTATAATCGGATTGTTGTGGCAAACCGGTTTGTATGTAAGGCAAATGCAAACCAATAACACCGAAATACGCCAAAACGAAAAATATTTTTCAATGATTATCAAAGAAGAATTGGAAGCGGTGCAAAATGAAAAAACGCCCGAAACCGAAAAAGTTTTTAACGATGCCATGCAACAAATAAAACTTTTGGAAAACGATTATCAAAAACTTATCGATGCCTATCGACAAAATAAAGATAAATACATACTTAATGCCATGATTGAAAATTTTCAACAACGTATACAAATATTGCAGTTTGTAAAACAACAAATCAAACAAATTAAAAAAACTAAAACCAATCAAAATGAAAAACATCGGGTTTAACCTAATATTTTGGCTGATGCTTCCGGTTTGGACATGGGCACACATGCCCGAAGGAAGATATAAAAAAGAAAAAATTATCGAACAAACTTTTGTTGTCGATAATAACGAAAGTGTTTATATCGACAACTCGTACGGCAATGTCAATATATTGACTTGGAATAAACAAGAAGTACAAATAAAAGTAGTAATAACAGTGGACGGCAATGATTTGGACGAAGTGGAAGACCGCCTCAACAGTATCAAAATAGAACTGTTTAAAAACGACTATGAAATAACCGGTATATCCCATATCGAACAAGTTAAATCATCGTGGAGTTTAATCTCATTGTTGTTCGGCAAATCCAATCACACCAATTTCAAAATAAACTACGAAGTGCACATGCCGCTTGATGCCGATTTGAGACTGGTAAACAATTACGGCAACATATACATAGACCGACTCAAAGGTGCTTTGGATTTAAATTTAGATTACGGAAAATTTGATATAGGCGAACTTTTAAACGAAAACAACCGGATTAAAACCGATTATTTGTCTCAATCACATATCGATTTTATCAAAGGCGGTATTATTAAATCGGATTACAGCAAAATTAGTATCAATACAGCCTATCGCCTCCAACTGAATTGTGATTATACATCTATCAAAATTAACGAAATAAGAAGTATTTATTTCAATAACGACGGTGGCAGTATTCATATTGACAAAGTTAAAGAAGTAACCGGAAGAGGCGATTACCAAACCCGATATTTCGGACAAGTGGATTATGTCGATTTTAAAGGCGATTACGGTTCTGTAACCATTGACGGACTTTTGCCCGAATTTGACCGTATCAACCTAAATTGCGACTACACGACCATACGTATTGAAAACAACCTGCAAGTGCCTTATCAACTGTTAATTAATCAAGAATACGGTTGTTTTAAATATGATAAATTGGAAATTTATCGCGAAATTAATCGCAATGGCGACAAAAAAATCGAAGCTTATTATCAAAACAAAAATGCCGAATCGTATATCAAAATAACCGAAGATTACGGTTGTATCAAAATTTATAACTAAATATTCTTAACCAAATTATCCAATAAAAAGAAGCATCATGAAAAAAATCCTTATCATTTGGTTTGCAAGCCTGCTGGTTGCAGCCTGTAACAAAAATTTAATCCAAGAACCCATACAAGGCAACGGTAATGTTGTCAGTCGAAACGAATTAACGGGGCACTATAATCAAATAGGTGTAAGAGGTCCTTTTGATGTAGAAATAATACACGGAAATACAGGAGAAATAACCGTCACAGCCGATGAAAACCTCTTTGAATATTTTGATATTTATGTCAAGTCGAATAAACTTATCATCGGTATAAATGATAACTACCGTCTAACCGGTTTCAACACTTTAAAAATAAAAGTTCCGATTACAAATCCGAAATCACTTTCAATAGCCGGTTCGGGCAAAATAACCGGTCATGCAGTTCAAACCGACGATATCAAATTATCGGTTGCCGGTTCGGGAGTTATCAATCTCGCCGGACAAACCAACAAACTTGATATCAATATAGCCGGTTCGGGCAATATTAACACTTCTGATCTTATTGCCCGTCATATTGATGTAAACATAGCCGGGTCAGGGATAACATCGGTTTATCCGTTGCAAGGTTTGGATATAAAAATGGTCGGTTCGGGTCTGGTAAACTATTATCATAAACCCGAAAAAATAACCATCAAAAAAGTAGGCTCGGGCAAAGTTATTTATATGTCTCAATAAAAAAATACAACAATCATGAAAAAACACCTTATACTTATTATATTTCTATCAATAATCACGGAAAGTTATGCACAATTTGTTTTCAATAAAGAAAAAATTTACGGCAACGGTCAAATAATAACCGAAGAGCGTTCCTTGCCCGATTTCAATAAGCTGTCCGTTACAGGAGCATACGACGTAAAAATTGTGCCCGGTAAAACCGGTTTAATCAAAGTTACCGCAGACAAAAATCTGATGCAAGCCATTGATATATTTGTCAAATCGGGTAAACTTATTATACGCACTCATCCGGATTTTAACATTAGAAAATACAGTCGTCTGCAAGTAGAAGTCCCCGCCGAAAATTTGTCAGCGGTATTTTTAACCGGATCAGGCAGTATAACACAAACAGGATTTGTTGTAAACAACAACATAAAATTGTATTTGACCGGTTCGGGTGATATGAAATTTGAGCTGAACAACAACCGAACTACTGTCGGATTGACCGGAACCGGAGATATTATATTGAAAGGCAAAACCGATGATTTAAAAATAAATCTTACCGGAACAGGCAAGGTAACTGCTCACCGAGTTATGGCTCAAAAGGCTACGGTCAAACTTACCGGAACCGGAGAAATATCGGTGCAAGCCGTTTACGATTTGGTGATTAAAATTTTCGGTTCGGGTGATGTTTTTTACTACGGTGAACCAACCCGTCTCAAAGTCAAAACATTCGGTTCGGGTGAAGCTTTTTATAAAGATTTATAAACAATGTGAAAACTAAAAAATCAAACAAATGAAAAAGATTTTATTTTTAAGTTTTTTATGGTTGAGTTTTACGGCTTCGGCACAAAACAATACAGATAATAAACTATTGCAAATTGACCGGAAAATCAAAGAAATAATCACTCAAAAAAGTCTTGAATTTAGACAATACTTAGATACTATTAATCAACGGCTGAAAGAAGGAAAAATATCGGAGCACGATGCACAATTTCAAAAAAAACAATTGGCAAAACATTATGCCGACGATTTGGATTACAGTATTTACAAATTAACCAAAGACTTAAAACAAATATCAAAAGGGCGTCCTGTCATAGACAGTATTGTCAATCAAGATGCCGGATACACGGTGCATCGTATCAGACTTTATCGAAAACACAGGTATGATACCGAAGTTCACTACAAAAAATGGATATATTCTTATTTGTATTTTAGCATAGGTTTTAACAATATTTTACAAAACGAACATTTGGAAAGTTTGGAATACAGTCCTTACCAATTGCTCGACTCACGTTATTTTGAAATAGGAATTGACTGGAAAGCAGATTTTTATCGTCATAAACTCATGTTAAAATACGGTTTTTCATTTATGTGGAATACGCTTAAACCTACAGGTAACCGGTATCATATTGTTCGCAACGACAGTATATATTTGGTTGAACACCCTTACACGCTGACACGCTCTAAGATGCGAAGTATATGGTTAAAAATTCCCATAGGTATAGAAATTAATTTGCCACGCTCAGACAGACAGCATTTTCGATTGGCAGCCGGTGTTTACGGTAAAATAAGAAGTACAACCAAACAAAAATTGACATTTGACGATGGTTCCGGCGATAGAGATCAAGTTATAAAAAACAAATATACCATGCCAAACATAAATTACGGCATAAGTGCCGAAATAGGAGGTAACGCATGGAGTATTTATGCCAACTATGATTTAAAACCGATGTATATAAACAGTCGTTGGAACCTGTTGAGTGTGGGAATTAAATTGGAGTTGTAGTGCTTTTGTAATAAGCTTTTTTACTGCGTTCGAAATGACAGGTGTCAGGTGACGGGTGTAGGATGCCGGATGCTTAGGACAAATGTCATTCCAAAGGAGTGCAACAACTGATGAATTTTTCACCAAATAGATAAAGATTTCTCACTGCGTTCGAAATGACATTATATATTACGTAACGAATTGATTAACAGTATATTGCAAGTAAAAGGCACGAGGCACGAGCGGCGTGGCAATCTTTGTTTTTGTTAATGATTTAGATCCTTTACTTCGCTTCGATCCGTTTATAATGACACAATTCGACAGATGTTATTACCCGTTTCAATGGGTATCTTATGAACATGTTTTGAAGTATCGGCTTATCGGTTCATCTCCCGAAGCTTCGGGACATCTCATCATCGGTTTATCAATTCATCGATTCATCGATTCATCAATTCATTATAAATTATCTACAAAAAATATAGCATTAGAATTTAAAATTTAAGTCAGATAAGCAATTAACATAGCTGCAAAAATGAGAATAAATTTTCGCAGGTTAAAACTGTGCGAATGTTCATTTTCAAACAAAATGGTTGTCCCTATATGAGCCAAAATACCCACAACAAAAGCATTGACATAGGCACCATACGAATTCATAAATTCGAGATGAGCTCCCACATATGCTGCCAAAGGAGACATAGCGGCAAAAGCCGTTAAAAAGGCAAAAATATTTATTTTGGACATACCGGTTTCTATCATAACGGTCGTTAGCACAATGGCAATAGGCAATTTATGTATCAAGATACCGTACAAATAACTATGATGTAAATGGTGCCCTTCGTTTATTGGCAGTCCTTCGATAAAAGCATGCATACTTAAACTAATAAATAGCAACAAGGGTGCTTTTTGGTCAAAACTTTGTTTGTGTCCGTGTTCTGCTCCGTGCGAAAACAATTCCAAAACAAGTTGAAATACAATACCCATCATGATAAGAAATCCGGCTGTTTTTCCTGAAATTCGTTCATAAACACCGGGGAGCAAATGAAAAACGATTATGGATAACAGATATGCACCGCTAAAACTCAGAAGCAATTTAACCCACTGCTTATCTTTGTTTTGTAAATTAAAAGCAAACAGACCTCCTAAAATAACAACCGAAAAAAGAAGTAAATAAATCATATCGTCAATATTAAAGTTACCTACCCATATACACCAAAAGCACCGAAATATCACTGGGAGACACTCCACTGATACGACTGGCTTGAGCAATGGTTTTGGGACGTATTTTCATCAATTTTTCGCGTCCTTCGTACGAAATGGATTTAATTTTGCTAAAATCAAAATCGTCGGGGATTTTAATATTTTCCAATCGATTGAGTTTATCGGCATTGAGTTTTTCTTTTTCGATATATCCGGCATATTTAAAGTGGATTTCGGCTTGTTCTTGAATTTCTTTTCCGATTTGTCTTTCTTTTACGAATTTATGCACTTTATCTATTTGCAACAAATCAACAAATTTGAGTTGCGGACGAGAGGCTATTTTATACAATTTTAATTGTTGTTTTACCGGTGGTGATTTTTTTTGTTCCAGAATAGGGTTTATTTCATCGGGTTTGACACCGGTTTGTTTAAAAAATTGAATGGTTTGTTTGGTTTTAATTAGCTTCTCTTCTACTTTTTTCATGCGTTTATCGGATGCCAATCCGATTTGATAGGACAAAGGTGTCAGGCGAATATCGGCATTATCTTGACGCAACAAAGTTCGATATTCTGCTCTACTGGTAAACATTCTATATGGTTCATCTACACCTTTGGTTATTAAGTCGTCAATTAATACACCTATATAAGCTTGATCGCGTTTTAACACAAGCGGTTCTTGTTCTTTCAATTTCAATACGGCATTGATACCGGCCATTAAGCCTTGTGCGGCTGCTTCTTCATATCCCGTAGTTCCGTTAATTTGTCCGGCAAAATACAGATTATCGATTAATTTGGTTTCGAGTGTGTGTTTAAGTTGTGTCGGAGGAAAATAATCGTATTCGATGGCATAAGCAAACTGCATAAAACGAGCATTTTCAAACCCGGGCACTTTTCTCAATGATTCGTATTGAACTTTTTCGCTCAACGAGCTTGAAAATCCGTTGATATACATTTCATAAGTATGCCATCCTTCGGGTTCTACAAATAGTTGATGTCGGTCTTTGGACGAAAAACGAACTATTTTATCTTCAATAGACGGACAATAACGCGGTCCTACTCCATCTATTTCGCCTGTAAATAGTGGAGATTCTTTAAAGCCAATTCGTAAATTATCATGCACTTGCGGATTGGTATAAGTTATAAAACAAGAACGCTGACGGGTTAGCGGTTTTGTTAGTTCGGAAAAAGAAAATTTATCGGGATTTTCATCACCGGGTTGTTCGGTCATTTTACTAAAATCCAAACTTCTTCCATCGATACGTGGAGGCGTTCCGGTTTTCATACGACCTGCTTCAAAACCCAATTCTTTTAAATTTTCGGTTAGTCCTCTTACCGCCTTCTCCCCTATTCTACCTCCACCAAAAACTTTTTTACCGATAAATATTTTTCCGTTTAAAAAAGTTCCATTGGTCAGAATTACCGATGAAGCATAAATTTCGGTTCCCAATTGGGTTTTAACTCCTAATAATGTTCCACGTGAAACCATTAAACCTATCACCATATCCGCCATCAAATCGAGATTGGGGGTTTGTTCTAACATTTTTCGCCATGTATTGGTAAATAATACACGGTCATTTTGTGTTCTGGGGCTCCACATAGCCGGTCCTTTGGATTTATTTAACATTCTAAATTGTATAGCTGAAAGGTCGGAAACGATTCCACTATAGCCACCCATAGCATCAATTTCTCTTACAATTTGACCTTTGGCTATACCTCCCATAGCCGGATTACAACTCATTTGAGCAATCTTAAATAAATCGAGCGTTATAAGTAAAGTTTTAGCGCCCATATTGGCCGCAGCCGCTGCAGCTTCGGAACCTGCATGACCGGCTCCAACAACTATAACATCATATTTTATCGGATACTTCATAACAATTTTTCGAATTACAAAAATACAAAATTACGCCATATCCTTAAATAAAGATTAACAAAATTATATCAATTTGTGATAAGTTACGTAGAAAATAACGCAATAGAAGTAATAAATTATACACTTGCTAAACCGAAAAAAATTTAATGATAGACATCATATTAAATAATTAAATAATATAACTTTATTTATTAAAAAACAATACTTGCAATTATATACTATCCTATATATATAAGAACATAACATTTTATCAAGAGGTGTAAAATATATTTTAAATAAAATTGATTTCTCAATGAAAACAAATTGCTTATTTGGTAGAAAAAAAACATTTTTTACCGTTTAAAATTAAAATCAAAATTAAAAATTCTTAACGCTGAATATAACGACAAGAAAAGTATTTATAATACAAAGTTTATTTAATTATTTAAAATATTTACATAACGTAAAATCAGGTAAAAAAAACAAATATATATTATGTTCCACGTGGAACATTTAAAATTTGAGTTGCGATAAACAAATATCTTCTTGTTTACGCATTTGCTTTTTTTCGTTTTCGGTTTTGTCTTTGTATTTCATCAAATGAAGTATACCATGAATCATTACACGTGCTAATTCTGTATAAAATTCGGTTTTATAAATTTCCGAGTTTTCTCTGATTCTATCAACTGATATGTAGATGTCAGCCGAAAGTGTTTTTCCAACCGAATAATCAAATGTAATGATATCGGTGTAGGTATCGTGTTGTAGATAATCCATATTCATTTTGTGTAAATATACGTCATCTACGAAAATATAATTAATTTCGTCCTCTTTGAAATTTCTTGAATTTATACAATTTTGAAGCCAATTAATAAATTCTTTTTCATATTTATGGCAGAAATTCGTCTCCGTATATAAGTTTATCATATATATCAATTTAAAAAATCGAGTATTTTTTGTTTAACTTTTTGATTTACAGGTATTTGTAGTCTATGTAATAATTCATTTTGGGCTTTAAATTGCGGAAATTTTTGTAAAAATATACTGTCAACTCCATTATATTGAATAAAATTGGTCTTGCTTTCGCGTTTATTATCTTGATGCTGTGTAAAAGTAGCATTTTTGAGTTTTAATAATTCATGTTGCAGTTGAATCATTTTATTTAAATTGGATTGGGTTATTCCTTCTTTTAATAATTTGCGTTGCAAGTCGTCCATTTGTTTGGTTAAATCCATTATCTTTTTTTGTAAAGCTTTGTCAGAAAATCTATCACCGAGTTGTTGTAAATCCTCCTTTATGCGTTGTTGTTGCTTATAAAGTTCGTATTGACGGGCTGATTCAGATTCGGAAGCTTGATTTTGACCTGTTTTTTTGCTTTTATTACCCTTTTTTGAACCCTTATTATTTTGCTTAGATTGCAAGCCTTGTTTCATTTTAGAAATACTTTCACTTTGTTTTTTTATAATATCGGGCAAAGAAAATCCCTTTCCTTTTTTTCCTTTACCTTGACCCATTGATGGAGAGGAATTTTTCATATTATCTAAAGAATTACTGAGAAAATCCGCCAATGAATTGGCACCTTTTAAAATATATTGTGCAGATGTAAGTGTGTTATATTGTTGATTATCAGCAAGATAAGAAATAGACTTATTTAAGTTTAATTCTATTTCAAAAGCCTCATCTAAAATAGTTTGCGAAATTTTAGGATTTCGTAAGGCTAAGGTATAAAGTGAATCATTAATATGTTTAAAATACTTTTTTAAATTGTTTTGAAGAAGTAATTGTTGGGATAAATAAGATTTTCCGTTGTGTGCATACAAATCGGTTAATAAATTTTCTTCCTTAAAAGAAAAGTTTAAAAGACTTTTTAATAAAGCCTGCAAAGTTTTAATGTCCTCTTGATTTTGTTCCTCACCCCCACCCGACATAGACATTTGTAATTGTTTGGCCAATTGTTTCATTTTATTGGAAGCTTTTTGCTGGGAGCGATTAGCCGGTTTGGATTGCTTGTTGGAAAGTTGCTGAGATGCTTTTTGCATATCCGATTTAATAGCTTCCATTTCGGTATTGCTGTCAGGCATTGAAATGGGTTTTTTTAAGGTTTTGTTTAATTGATCCAAACTGTCTGCCTGTTTTTGTAATTTGTTTAATTGAGAATTTAAACTGTCTTGTGCCTGTCGAGAATCATCGTCTCGTTGCGCTAAGTCGAGTTGTTTTTGACTTAAAGAATCAAGTTGTTGAGAAATTTTTTGTAATTTTTGTTCTAAATAATATTTCTTGGTTAATTCTAAAATTCTTTCCAAAGATTTTTCTTGGTGCTCGGTATATTTTTGTAAATCCTTTAATTTCTCTATCAAATCTTCTTTCTTTAACTTATCGGCAATTTTTTTTAATTCGTCTAATAATTTTTTCTTTCTCTTCATTTCTGCTAATTCTGATAAGCGTTTTTGCAAATCCTTTTGCGTCTCGGAACGCTTATCAATTGGTAATTTATTTAATATTTGTTGGTATTTTTTTATGGCTTCTTTGAAAAAACGCTCTTGTTGTTCTGCTTGCTTAAAAGTATGTTCCAATTGTTTCTTTGATTGCCAATCAAGACTTTTGGAACCGGTTATTTTTTTGGCTAATTTCTGTAAATTATATTGTTGTTGTTCAATTTTCTTTTTGTAATCGGCTATGTTATTGAGATTTTTGGCTTGTTGTTGTAACAATAAAGTCTCTTTTTGTTGTTCGGACAAATTATTATAAAAAAATGATTTTGAACGTACCGATTTATAATGATGAACGGCATCGTTATCAAAAGCTTGAAAGTAATAAGTATAAGCAGTTGCTTCATTTAAAGAGATATTGCCCGGAAATACAAATCGGGTTTGAATCAAATCGGAAGTTTGTATCGGTATGGAAACGAACTGCGGTTTACCATCGGGCAATTGTTGATACACCAAACGTATTTGTGTAATTGAATAATCATCGGACGCAGTGATTTGATGGTAATTAACACGATTGAGAGTATCTTTAAGTATATTTACATGTAACTGAGGAAAAGCATCTTTAACAACCTTGACTTGATAAACCGAAGGGGGTTGTGTATTAACAAAATTGTTAGTTACTTTAATTTGATAAGTAAAATCCGTATCAGCTAAATAATTCGTATGAAAAGTTTGCGAAGTGGCAGGGTAGGATTTTATATGATTATTAATACCAAAAAACAATGAATCGGCATGTTGGGTTTGAACAATCCATGAAATAGTTGTAGATTGCGGCACAACCAAATTACCCGTATGTTTGATTGTCTTATTTTTTTTGTGCAAATAAGCGGGAAAATTAAGTTTTATTAAAATATTACTCAGAAGGGGTGGATAAACAACAACTATATTTAGTTTACCCAAAAGATGCTTACCGTCCGAGATTGAAAAAGAAACATCGTCTTGCAAAACCGGAAAATAAAATGAAAAAAGCGAATCATTTTCGCGTTGTAATAAATGTTGCGTATTATCAAAATTAATCCACAGTTTTTCAGGTAAACTGTTGCCTTTTAATATTAAATTCAATTTAAAATCATTGCCTTTCAAAACACTTAAACTATCAGGTATAACAACAGTGTAGGGTAGAGGTGGTTCGTAATAAGTGTTATAACTCATAACGCGGTTATAACCTTGTTTAATAGCCGTATCATAATGTGTGAAACGCAGAATTAACAATATTAAAAAAGGTAATAAAAGCAAGGGTAAAAATTTAAAATTTTGTTTAAAATCGACTGCTTTTGAAAATTTAAAATGGTTGAGCTCGGTTGCTTTTTGTTCTATACTTGCCCAAAGAAGCTCGTTGTGGACATCTTGATGATGCAACTGTAAAGTGTTGAGTAATTTATCTTTGATTTCAGGAAAAAAATTACCAATAATTTGTGAAGCATGTTCTTCTGACAAAGAATGACTTATACCCAATAAATTTAGCAGCGGACGTAAAATAAAAATGACAAAAAACAAAAAAAGAACCAACCACTGGGCATAAAACAAATACCGACGACTACCCGGTGGAAGCCAAAATAGAAACTCAATTAAAGCCGTAATAAAAACATACAAAAAAGAAAAAACAACAAACAAAATAAATCCCTTAAACAATTGATTAAGGAAATATTTTTTTATAAAACCTTGTAAGTTTTTTTGTATGTGTTGGAACGATGACATCATAAAGAGATTAATACACAAAGATAAACGAAAATATTAGACATGAAAAAATCCAAATCATTCAAAAACAATTATACATAAACCGGAAGATTAAAATGATTATTTTTGCACAAAATTAAAATATTTTTAACTGTTCAAATACTAAAAAAAGATGAAAAATATTCGTGTCCGTTTCGCACCCAGTCCCACCGGTCCCTTACACATGGGAGGTGTCCGAACCGCTTTGTTTAATTATTTGTTTGCCCGCAAAAACGGCGGAAAAATGATACTGCGTATTGAAGATACCGACCAAACCCGATTTGTGCCCGGTGCCGAACAATATATCAAAGAAAGTTTGGCGTGGACAGGCATCAAATTTGACGAAG
>Ga0256834_1000445_pt1 | contig 29967 bp, 21 predicted proteins | sample 4281140metaG_FD_190536 | JGI IMG/M metagenome (GOLD analysis project Ga0256834, IMG submission 190536) | Hydrothermal vent microbial communities from East Pacific Rise, Pacific Ocean - 4281-140 | ecosystem: Environmental > Aquatic > Marine > Hydrothermal vents | place: Pacific Ocean: East...
GGTAAAATTAAAGCCTTTAGGGCTACCTTCAGGGGAATTAGAGACCTCTCCTTTTTCCTGTACCGTGTATCTTTAATATTTACCTAGCCCCCATAGATTTTCTTTTGAGCCAAATATTCAGGACTAAGTGCACGCCTTTTTGAGGATATTGCCATATTTCCTTGCATTTGGTTACCCTAATTTACCACTTATGTGACTGATTTTCAACTAGTAATCCCTTTTTCAGCAGACCCTAATTAGAAAGTATAAACATAGGGGCTAATTAGTTTAGCAATTTTATAAGGTTTTTACTTTTAATAAAATCCATTTTTCTAGCAAATAAAAACTGTGAACTAGTTATTCCCGAAAAATCCTTTTCATCGAGAATGTCGGCATGAGCTGATTTGTTTAAGCCTTTTAAGAAATGAATTGGAGCTGATTTAAGTTTAAACTTATTTTTAGGAGAATTATAGAGAATGGAAGGAACAAAGGTTTCATCAGAGTTAATAGAATACTTAAACGCCTTTAAAATAGATTTATCTATAGAAAGTTTTAAAACATAGGCTGCTTGTTCTTTAGTAATTGCCCACCAATGAGACCCATTATAATAAATGGGAATTAAACTCGATTTTAGAAATAGATTATGCAATAGTTTCGCCATCCCATTAAAAAAAGAATTCAAGGGTTTTTTCTTGGTATGCATTGGGAATGCTCGCCATTTTCTTGCAAATCTAAAGTAGATTCTATTTACTCTATAAAGCCCTCCTTGATGTTCACTCCAGCTTTCAATTGGCATCTTTTCTCCTTCAACAAATCCAATATCTCTGTGTTTTGCAAAAAAATTTATTATAAAATCATTTTCTTTTATAGGATAATCCTGGCCACTTAACATTACAAGTCTATCCGCTTGCCACTCAAGTGCTTTATTAATTAAAAAAAGTTCTGCTTTTACCGTATTAAAACTTCCCCAAGGGGTATTATATATACTATAGATCGACCCACCAACAACTTCGTTCTCAATTAAATTGCAACAACATTTCGAGTTTGAATCGATGTGAACAAAACAATGTACACTTGATCCAACTGAAATCTTATTAATTAGTCCAATAATTTGTTCTGGCTCTTTATGCACAAGAATTAAATACGCAATCTTCATCGGTTATTAGCAAAAATTATTTCTTTTTGAAAAATAGTTTTATACAGATAATGAATTAACCCACCTCTTTTATAAATTCGAGAAATTTCCTTTGGAACAGTATCTAAATCATACTTTTCAATCATTTCATCTAATTCTTGATGAGGTTCTTTCCCCGTTTCCTGTAGTAGTTTTTTATACAATGCCCCACCATCTAATTCAATTTTTTTTGTATGATGAACTTTAACACGATCAATAATAGCAATTTTTTCTTTTATTAAGCTACACCAATAAAAATCTAGTCCCCATCCAGAACTAGTATAAGAAAACGAATTCAAACATAAGTTCAGGGCAACTTTAGAAAACAAAGGGCACATCACCTCAATATAATTTGTATACCTCAGCTCACATTTTTTGTTCTGCCTTACAATTTTCCAAGAAATATTTTTTTTTGTTGTACTTGGTTGGCATAAATCTAACTTGTATTTTTTTGCAAAATCAAATAACATATTTACTGAACCTTGTTCCATCCGAACATCATCGTCTGGCATCCAATAAAAATCATAATCTCTTAGCTCAGCAAATTCACTTAACACTTTTTTAAGTACAGTGTATTTAAACCCTGTTTCAAAAAATAAGTAATCGCTGTTCAACTCAAGATGTTTTTTTATGGTATCAGTAATTTCTTCAGGATAATAAATCAGGGCAACATCGAATTCTCTTTGATTACCTAACCAACTTGGAATGCAATCGATTTTACCGATGGTAGTAATTAGTAAGTTTTTCCTCCTCATGCATTATAAAGTTAAAACCTAGCTCTAATTCCAAATTGCAAATATTTCATATCACTATTTAACCCAAAACTTAAAATATTAGGAATTTGAAAACGTAAAGATTTAGTGGCATTAATTCCTTTAATTAAATCTATGGACAACCCACTCTCTTCTAACATCCTAACCATACTCTTCTTTGTAAAAAATCGTAAATGCGTATTATCCAAAATGCCTTCTTCCCTATACCTCCAATCCTTTTCAAACAATAGTTCTGATACATTTTTCCAATATCTAACATTAGGCAAAGAACAAATAAGTATTGCTGACTTAGCCACATAGGGTCTTAATGCTTTCAGAAAACTTATCGGATCTACAATATGCTCCAAAAAGTCGTTACATATCACTAAGTCAAAGTAATTTTCTGGGAGCTTCTCTAAAGCTCCAAATGCCTCTCCTAAAATCACTTTATCTAATACGCTGGTTGCTTTTTTTACTGATTCTGTATCTATATCTACACCCCAAGATTCGGTTTTAAATTTTTTCTTAACACCTTGAGAAAAATTCCCATTTGCACATCCAAATTCAATCGTCTTAGATGAACCTTCTGGAATTAATTCCAACATCTCAGGTCTTTCTGTTTCATAGTAACTCCTAGTTTTACTCATTATTTTTTTTAATTATGCCATTCTCACAATCCTTCATATTATTAGTTAAGGTTTTAGTTAAAATATCATCATTCGTTGTCAATAATTTACGATCATATTCTTTATGATAAATATGATATTGAACGCCTCCCATCCTTAAATTTCTTTTATAGATACCATTATTTACAAGCCTAGCCACAAATTCACTATCCTCTCTTCCCCAACCCTGTATATCCTCATTATAGCCATTTACCAAGAAAGCATCTTTTTTCCAGTATGCCATATTACAACCTCGGATACCCTGAATAGATAACCTTTTCATAGAGATTAATTTTTGAAAAAATGGTAAGCGAATTCCATTAAAAAAATTAATAACTCCTTTCATAAGCACATGCGGCATTCTAATCTCGTTTTTAAACAATTTTTGAGATACCTCTTCATTTAATAAAACTCTACTTCCTCTAACAAAGCTTCCTTTCCTTGCAAAATAAACCTGATCCTCAATGTAATGCCTATCTAGTATAATGTCTCCATCTATCTGAATGATGTAATCGTATTTTGCTGTTTTCAATGCTTCATTTCTTGCTTTTGCCAGCCTAAAACCTTTGTCTTCTATCCAACAGTGATGAATTGGTACAGGGAAGTCAGTTTTAACTCTATCAATAAGTGCTTTTGTTTCTCCCGTTGAGCCATCATCAGCAATGATCACTTCATTAGGAAGCACTTTTTGAGATTTGATACTTTTCAAAGATTGCTCTAAAGCCTCGGGCCAATTATATGTTGAAACAAGAAGAGATGTGCTTGGCAATTGGCTCAGAGATTCCTTGTTGTGTTTAATTACAAGCCTTATAACTATTGCTTTTGAATACTTCAGAAACGTTTCAGTTGAGGATATAATAGAAATTATTAACCCATACCACCCATCTAAAAATCCAAGCCTGAAAATATAGCCATACAAAAACCCCCACAAGGGACTAAATAAAGCCTTTAAGATTAAAAAAAATGAAGCTTGATCTTCCAACTGTCCTGCTCCAATTTCAGAAAAATTATTCGCTTGCCGTACGTGTTCAAAAATAGAATTAAATGTATAGTGAAAAAGTACTCCATCAAGAATTGGAGCCTTTTTACCTTCTTTCAGTTCAAATAAATCATGTGGGTTTTTACCTCCCCAAGCACCAACATCTTTTTTAAACAGCCTAATTTTTCTATCTGGAAACCAGTGTCCATGTTTTATAAATCGATCAACATAAAAAGACATCCTGTTAATCGTATAGCTATGAGATGTTGTCTCTAGCTTTACTTTTCTTATACTACTAATTAACTTGTTCGATAGCACTTCGTCAGCATCCAATGACAAAATAAAATCATGCATGGCTTGGGTTATAGCATAGTTTTTTTGTTCTATATGCCCATCAAACCTATGCTCTATAAATCTAACGCCCTTCTCTTCACAAATTACCTTAGTCCTATCTGTCGAAAACGAGTCAACCACCACAATCTCATCCGCTACTTGCCATGCGGCATCTAAACACCTTCCAATGTTCTTTTCTTCATTGAGGGTAATGATTACTACAGAAAGTTTAATGGCTTTTAAAGGCATTCGTTGAAATTGAAAAACAAAAATGGTAATTTTGTGGGCTTATTAAAGAATCATATCCGAAAAATCATGATAGAAACACTAAAATACAAGGTTAAAGATATTTCTCTTGCCGACTATGGTAGAAAAGAAATAAAATTAGCAGAGGCAGAAATGCCAGGTCTAATGTCATTAAGAAAAGAGTTTGGTGAATCTAAACCTCTTAAAGGCTCTAGAATTGCAGGTTGTTTACATATGACCATTCAAACTGCAGTTTTAATTGAAACTTTAGTTGAGTTAGGTGCTGATGTAACTTGGTCTTCCTGCAATATATTTTCTACGCAAGACCATGCTGCTGCTGCCATAGCTGCTGCTGGCATTCCTGTATTTGCTTGGAAAGGACTAACCGAAGAAGAGTTTGATTGGTGTATTGAACAAACTTTGCATGCCTTTAAAGATGGGAAACCTTTAAATCTAATTTTAGATGACGGTGGCGACTTAACCAATATGGTACTTGACCGTTTCCCTGAATTAGTAAGTGATATTAGAGGGTTGTCTGAAGAAACAACTACAGGTGTTCATAGACTTTTAGAACGTGAATTAAATGGAACATTAGCAATGCCAGCCATTAACGTAAACGATTCTGTTACTAAATCTAAATTTGATAATAAATATGGTTGTAAAGAATCTTTAGTAGATGCTATTAGGAGAGCTACAGATGTAATGATGGCAGGTAAAGTAGCCGTTGTTGCTGGGTATGGCGATGTTGGTAAAGGATCTGCTGCTTCTTTAGCAGGGGCAGGCACACGAGTAATTGTTACTGAGATTGACCCTATTTGTGCATTACAAGCAGCAATGGATGGGTTTGAAGTGAAAAAAATGGATGATGCCGTAAAAGAAGCAAACATTGTAGTTACTTGTACCGGTAATTATAACATTATTACCGATCGCCATTTTGAAGCTATGAAAGATAAAACCATTGTTTGTAATATTGGGCATTTTGATAATGAAATTGATATGGCTTGGTTGAATGGCAAATATGGAAATACAAAAAACACCATTAAGCCTCAAGTAGATCTTTACACCGTTGGAAACGGTAACGAAGTAATTGTGTTAGCAGAAGGAAGATTAGTGAATTTAGGATGCGCAACAGGTCACCCCTCTTTCGTAATGTCTAATTCATTTACCAACCAAACATTGGCACAAATTGAACTTTGGACAAATACTGACCAGTACGAAAACAAAGTATATACTCTGCCTAAGCACCTTGACGAAAAGGTAGCAAGATTGCACTTAGCAAAAATCAATGTTGATTTAGATGTTCTTTCTCAAGAACAGGCGGATTACATTAACGTGAAAGTGGAAGGCCCTTATAAAGCCCACGAGTACAGATATTAAGAAGCTTGTAGTTGAAAGTCGGAAGTGGGAAGAAAAGCATCTTCTAACTTCCAGCTTTTTACTTCACATCTTGTTTCCTAAATAACTCCTAATTCTTTTCCTACTTCAGTAAATGCGGCAATAGCCTTATTTAAATGATGGCGTTCGTGCGCAGCAGAAACCTGCACCCTAATGCGAGCCTGTCCTTTAGGAACCACTGGGAAATAGAAGCCTATTACATAAATCCCTTTATCCAACAGCTTTTCTGCAAATTGTTGAGAAAGCACGGCATCGTATAACATTATTGGAGTGATTGGATGTATGCCAGACTTAATGTCAAACCCTGCAGCCGTCATTTTTTCTCTAAAATAAGCGGTGTTCTCCATCAATTTATCTCTTAAATCAGTCGTATCACTCAACATGTCTAATACTGCAATAGAAGCACCCACTATTGAAGGTGCTACAGTATTAGAAAATAAATAAGGTCGTGATCGTTGACGAAGCAATTCTATAATTTCTTTTTTACCAGATGTAAACCCACCAGAAGCACCTCCTAGTGCTTTTCCTAATGTTCCTGTAATTATATCTACTCGATCAATAACACCTCTATACTCGTGTACTCCTCTCCCTGTTTTTCCCATAAAACCTGTAGAGTGGCATTCATCTGTCATTACTAAAGCACCATATTTATCAGCTAAATCACATATTTTATCTAACTGAGCGATATTGCCATCCATAGAAAACACACCATCAGTAACAATTATTTTTTGAACTGCACCAGCCGCTTCTGCCTCCTTCAGTTGTTTTTCTAGATCGGCCATATCGTTATTGGCATAGCGAAAGCGTTTTGCTTTGCAGAGCCTTACCCCATCGATAATAGAAGCGTGATTAAGCGCATCAGAAATTATAGCATCCTCAGGCCCTAAAAGAGGTTCAAAAATCCCTCCATTGGCATCAAAAGCTGCTGCATATAGAATGGTATCTTCAGTGCCTAAAAATTCTGAGATTTTCTCCTCTAATTCTTTATGAATATCCTGGGTGCCGCAAATAAACCGAACGGATGACATACCGTACCCATGAGAATCAATGGCCTTTTTTGCAGCTTCAATTACTTTAGGGTGTGATGAAAGACCCAAATAATTATTTGCACAAAAGTTTATTACCTCTTTCCCATCACTGGTTTTAATATCAGCTCCTTGTGGAGTAGTTATTACTCGTTCGTTCTTATATAATCCTGCTTCTTTAATTTCGGCAATGGTTTGGGTTAAAACTGGTTTGATTTTATCGTACATAACTGGTAGGGTTTTTTAGTATGAATACAACAAATATACATCTGTAATTTTTTATTAATCGGTTCATTTCTATCCTTTTTGCGTACTACATTTGCTGCGAGAAATTCTCTTAATTTACCAAGTATGACCAAGTGTTTAGTGATAGGAGCATGTGGCCAATTAGGCACAGAGCTTACAGCCAATTTAAGGCTAAAATATGGCAGCAATCAAGTTGTGGCTTCCGATATTCACCCTGCTAAAGAAGGAACTCAAAACGAGCCGTTCGAAGTACTAAATGCGATGGACTTTGGGGCAATGAAGGCCGTTGTTAAAAAACATGATATCAATGTAATCTATCATCTAGCAGCCATTCTTTCTGCTAAGGGTGAGCAAAACCCAGGTATGGCTTGGGACTTAAATATGACAAGTCTCTTAAACGTACTAAACCTTGCCAAGGAAGATAGTTCGATCAAAATATTTTGGCCAAGCTCCATTGCAGTTTTTGGCCCATCTACACCTAAAAATAATACTCCGCAAAATTGCGTGATGGATCCTAATACGGTTTATGGTATATCTAAACTAGCCGGTGAACGATGGTGTGAATATTATAACACACAATATGGCGTTGATGTTAGAAGTGTGCGTTACCCTGGGCTTATTGGATACAAAACACTACCAGGTGGAGGAACAACTGATTATGCCGTTGATATTTTTTACAAAGTTTTGCAAGGCAACTCCTATGAGTGTTTCTTAGAGAGGAATTGCTATTTACCAATGATGTATATGGATGATGCCGTAAAAGCTACCATCGATATTATGGAAGCTCCAGTTGATATGATAAAAATTCGGTCAAGCTATAATTTATCTGCTATATCTTTTAGCCCAGCAGAATTATATGATGAAATCAAAAAGCAAATTCCCGAAGCTATTATAAATTATAATCCAGATTTTAGGCAAGCCATTGCAAATTCTTGGCCGAACTCAATAGACGATAGTAATGCTAGAAAAGATTGGGATTGGAAGCATTCATTTGATTTAACAAAAATGGTGAACGAGATAATTTTAGGGCTAAAAGAAAAGTTAGTGCTTAATTAACCAATACCCGTTTAACAATAAAATTGCCTTTTGTCGTAATCTTAAATAAATAGCTGCCTGGTCTTAACCCATCTAATTGGTAACTACCTAGCCAATTATTGAGAACATAATTTCGCTCAATACCCCCTGTACTATTATAAACAATTAATTCTACTTCGTCCTCTAATTCAAAATTTGTTTGGATAGAAAATTCACCAGAAATAATAGGATTTGGATAAACAGCAAAATCAAAAGGCATATCTTCTATAATCACCATTACATAATTAAATATTTCGGTATAGCCATCAAAATCAACTGATCGCAATCTGTAATAAGACCTGCCAACTAACGGAAATTCATCTTCAAACGAATAATCTACTCTTCCAAACGAATCACCCATTCCTTGAATTTGAGCAACTTCAATAAAATTCTCACCATCTACTGAGCGTTCTAAAGCAAAATAATCGAAGTTTTTCTCGGTTGCTGTTGCCCATGTTAACTCAACTTTTTTACCAATCGATTTTGCTTCAAAAAATAATAGTTCAACAGGCATAGGCCCTCCGGTTGTAGTTTCATCAATAGTAGCTGGTCCTGTTTGCGGGCTAGTCCCTGCTCCCAAAAAAGGCCAGTATGCAAAAATATTTGAACCAATAACAATTCCGTTAAAAAACTCCCAGAAGCCTCCTCCTCCACTCGTTATTTGCCCTGTTGCAAGTATAGAAATTGAGCTGGAAGCATCCATGTTTAATTCGCCCCAAGCAACAATTGCTAAAAGGCTTAAAGTTCCGCTTATATTAACAGCCCCATTAAAGGAGACCACTTGATCTGTTATTGTAACAGTTGAGCCAACAGGAATATCAATTACATCTCCTGATCCAGCACTAGGAGGTACAACACCACCAACCCAAGTAGCAGGATCAGTCCATTCTCCACCGGGTATTGTAGCAGTAAATGTAGCAGCGTTGCTGCTAATGCTAACTATTAATACCCATACTATAATCACTAATTTTTTCATTTTATTCTATTTTAAAATGTAAAGTTTTGCCCTAATTAATGCTTGTCTATAAACCTCGGTGTCTGGTTCAGAAAGTTTGCTATCAAGGCTTGTGAAGTCAAAAAAACGAAGTTTACTAGGGTGATTGAGCGTTTTTTTGACGAACGTAACGCAAATAGCAGACTTTATGGACAGGCACTAATTAATGTAAAAACAACGCCCAGGTAACCACACCTGGGCGTAACATATATACCAACCAAACGGTTGACATATATAACTAACCAAAACCGATTTGTTAATAGTCAATTCCGTGCCATAAACAGAAAGTGCCTATAGCAGCATATTGAGGGTGTTTTGCTTTTTCATTCTTCCCAAAATGGGAAAATATTTTCTCGTTTTGAATTTACGAATAGACCTAATGATTAGTACAAGCAATATGCACACAAGGCTTTCTTATGAATTATTGCCTTGAGCTTAGTATATAGCATAATTTCTTACATTTGCAGCCTACATTTTTTGCTTAATATTAATTAATATGGACTCATTCGAGAATATTCTGACCACTATTAGTGATAAAACCCTAACGATTACTATCAATAGGCCATCAAGTTTAAATGCTCTAAATGCTCAGACCATTTCTGAGTTAGGGGATGCCATAGAATCTGCCAAAAATGACAATAATGTTACTGGCATTATTATTACAGGAGCAGGTGATAAAGCCTTTGTGGCAGGAGCAGATATTTCTGAAATTGCTGAGCTTACGGAGCTAAACGGAAGGCATTTTGCAGAAAAAGGGCAACAAGTATTTGAAAATATCTCAACTTGCGAAAAGCCTGTGATCGCAGCGGTTAATGGCTTTGCTCTTGGAGGAGGCTGTGAGCTTGCCATGGCTTGCCATATTCGAGTGGCAGTTTCTTCGGCCAAATTTGGACAACCTGAGGTAAACCTGGGCTTAATTCCTGGTTATGGAGGCACTCAACGACTCACTAGGTTAGTAGGCCAAGGGAGGGCATTAGAACTAATGATGACGGGTGACTTAATACATGCAGAAGAAGCTTATAGGATCGGGTTGGTAAACCACATAGTTTCGGACGCTGAAGAGTTAACTAATAAAGTTGATTCTATTATGAATAAAATTTTAAAGAAAGCACCTTTGGCAATAGGAATGGTAATATCTTGTGTTAATGCAGCTATGAGTGCTAAAAATGGCTACCAAGTAGAAGCTAATGGTTTTGCGCATTGCTGCCAAACCCATGATAAAGAAGAAGGAACATCTGCCTTTTTAGAAAAAAGAAAGCCTAATTTTAAAGGAAACTAATTAAGCCGAAATAAAATTATTCTTTTCTATAAAATTCAAAAATTGCTACTACAAATAATTTCTATTAAAGCCAATATGTTAATTTCACTATGGGCAGTTTAAAACAACTGGTTGGCCAAACTGCTATCTATGGTGTTAGTAGCATACTAGGTAGAATAATTAATTATTTTTTAGTAATGCTCCATACGTCCATCTTTTTAAAAGATGAACTAGGTGCAACCTCCTACCTTTTCGGGTATATAGCTTTAGCTCTTATTATAATTACGTTTGGTATGGAAACTACCTATTTCCGGTTTGCAACCAAAGAAAAGAACCCGAGAACATATAATGTAGCCTCAACTGCAGTCTTGCTGGTAAGTTTATTGATTGCCCTTCTAGTATATTTTAGTACATCCAACATTACATACTTCGCAAGTGAAAGATTTGATTGGGAACTAAATCCGGTTATGGTGTATTGGGTTGCAGGCATTATATTTATTGATGGTGCTACAGCCATACCATTTGCTCATTTGCGAATTACCAATCGACCTATAAAATTTGCTATGGCAAAACTCATAGCCATTTTCCTCAATATTATTCTCCAATTACTTTTTCTAATTGTATTCCCTGCAATTTATAACCAAGAATATTTAGTTAGCTTAAAGCCTCTTATTGATAGTATTTACAATCCTAACTTGGGAATAGAATATATTTTCTTATCCTATTTACTAAGCAACTCGGTACTCTTTTTATTATTGAGTAAAGAATTTCTTCTCATTAGATTATCACTGCATTGGGAAACCTTAAAACCAATGCTGCGCTATGCCATTCCCATATTAATTACTGGAATTGCAGGTTGGGTAATTACTGAGTTAGATAAAAGTGCCGTTGCCAATTGGAGCGAAGGTGGTCTTTTTGCACAAGGGGTATATAGCCAAACTTTTAAACTTGGGGCAATAATGATGTTGGCCATTCAAGCATTTAGATACGCTGTGGAGCCTTTCTTTTTCTCTCAAGCAAAGGACAAGCAAGCTCCGGCTCTTTTTGCTAAAACTATGCATTATTATTATTTATTGGCTTTGCTCATTATGCTAGCTATCTGCACCAATATTGATTTAATAGCATCTGTTTTACTACAAAAACCAGAATATCGAGTGGCATTATACTTAGTACCAATTATAATGTTTGGCAAACTTTTGTTTGGAGTTTATATTAATCTATCCATTTGGTTTAAACTAACAGATAAAACCAGCTACGGAATACTTTTTACATTTATTGGGGCAATTATTACCTTTTCAGGGAATTATCTTTTTTTGGGGTCTTACGGGTATATAATTACAGCTATTACCATTGTGGTTTCATATTTTGTAATGTCTATGGCCAGCTACTTTATTGGAAAAAAGCATTATCCAGTACCTTATAACTTTAAACCTTTAGTTATCTATACAGTTATCTTTTTAGTAACTATCTATTGGTCGTACCAAGTTAAAATAGAAAATCTTTGGTTCGATTCTTTATTAAATTTAGCCATACCAACTGTTTTTACCATTGCCATATATTTTATTGAGCGAAAAAGGATTTTTAAACCAATAGAATAAAGCTTCAATTGAATGAATTGTAATTAATTATCTTTGAGGTTATATGAGTTTAAAAATTGTTCTAAACCTAATTCTTGTTTTTGTCCTTGGCCTTTCGCAAAAAGTGGAAGCCCAGCGTAAAAATAAAAAAGAAAAAACTCCCAAAAGTAGTCTATACATTCAACAGGAGGCAGAGTATTATTTTACTGAAGGAGAGAAGCAATTCATTTTAGAAGACTATGCAAAAGCTGTAACTAACTTTAGGTCGAGCATACAACTAGCACCTAAAAACGATGTTGCCTATTTTAAGCTTGCTCAAATCTATAATACTACGAATCAGTTAGATGCTGCAAAACAATCAATAATTAAAGCACTCAATTTAAACGAGAATAACTCCTATTACTATTTACTGGCAGCTGACATTTTTACCAATGCCAACAATTTAAAAGAGGCCACTAAATATTACGAGCAATTAATTTCTAAAATCCCTGGCGAAGAGCATACTTTTTTTCAGCTTGGTGCCATTTATTTATACTTGCAAGACTATGAAAATGCACTCTACACTTACCAAAGGGCAGAAGATCATTTTGGGATAAATGAACAGGCTTCTGTTCAAAAGCAGAAAATATACCTTAAACAAAATCAGGTTGATAAAGCCATCGAAGAAGGACAAAAGCTAATGGATGAATTTCCGAATAACCCCAAATACGTGGTTATGCTTGCCGAGGTGCTATCTGCAAATGGACATGAGAAGGAGGCTATTGCATTGATCGAGACCCTATTAACCTCTACACCCGAAGTGCCTGGCATTAGGTTGTTATTAGCTGATTTATATCGTAAAAATATACAATTAGATAAGTTCGAGGAGGAGTTAAATATTGCCTTTAATATTAAAGAAATAGCCATTAGTGCAAAAATTAATGCAGTTATGAAGTACATGGCCTTTTTGCCAGATACTCGTTTGGAAAAAATTCTACCTCCTTTATGCGACATCATAGTTAAGGTTCATCCAAATGATTATAATGGTTTTTTATTACAAGGCGATGTATATTCTACTTTCTTAGAAAAGCAATTGGTGGATTCTGAAAACACAAAAGAGTATCAAGCTAAAGCCATTGCTGGTTACGCTAAGTATGTACAGTTTGATGAGTCTAAATTTAATGTTTGGCAAAACTTACTCAACTTAGAATTGCAGCAAAATAGTTTTGATAGCGTTATTATTCATGGCGAACAAGCTTTGGAAGTATTTCCCAACCAAATATGGCTGTATTTAGTAAATGGAGTTGCTTATCTAAGTTCCGAAAAATGGGAAAAAGCTATTTTTTATTTTGAAGAAGGGGTAAAAAGAGCTGCAAATAATAACCAGATGCTTGAGTTATTTTACGGATACCTTGGAGACAGTTATTACAAAGCAGGCAATTACCCTAAATCAGACGGGTATTATGATAAAGCACTATTGATTAACCCAAATAATGAGCTTATACTTAACAACTATAGTTATTATTTATCTTTGCGGGGGCAAAATTTGGAGAAAGCCAATGAGATGTCGCTTAAGCTGATGAGAATTAACTCTGAAAATTTAGCTTATTTAGATACTTATGCATGGGTTCAGTTTAAATTAGGCAAATATGAGGAAGCCAAAAGAGTAATGGAAAAAGTAATTGGAGACAACAGTGCAAATGCAGAAAATTACGATCATTTTGGTGATATTCTCTACAAACTAGGAGAAATTGAAAAGGCTAAAATACAGTGGCAAAAAGCGAAAGAATTAGATGATACTACAGAAAATATTGACAAAAAAATTGAGCAAGGCAAAATCATTCAGTAAGATATTTGGACTTTTTTTCATAAGCCTTTTGGTACTACCATCCTGTAGTAAGAAAATATCTGTATTTAGTAAATTTTATTCAGCCGAAGATTTAAAAATCGAAAAATTAGAATTTGATTACCTAACTATAAAATCAAAAATTCAGTTTAAGGAAACACACAAAACCACAAAGGCTACAGCTCTTATTAGAATGAAAAGAGATAGTGTAATTTGGTTTAATTTAAGTGGAGCCCTAGGTGTTCAAGGAGTGCGAGGAATCATAACCAAAGACTCTGTAAAAATTATAAACAGGGTGGAAAAATCCTATTATCTATACGATTTTAAGGCTGTTAGTGAGGAATTTAAATTTCCTATAGATTATAATTTAATACAGTCTATGATTGTGGGTGATATGCCTAAGCCTATAAAAGAAAATAGCTCCATAAAAAAGAGTGATGATAGGTATGTGATTAAGCAAAACATAGAAAACATTAGGATTACAAATTATGTAAACCAAACCACTATGAAGCTTGAAGAGGTAAGTGTGAGTGAAAAGGAAACCGATAATTCATTAAAACTATTATACAAAGATTTTAGAAATGTAAACGGGCAAGGGCTTCCTTTTTCGATATTTATTTCACTCATTCACCATAACGAATTTGGCGAATTGGAAACACAGTTAAACATCGATCACTCAAGAGCAGAAGAATCCGAGAAGCCATTAAAATTTCCATTCTCCATACCTAAAAAGTATGAAGCAAAAAAATAATTCTCAGCCCATAATTATTGTTAGTAAGCCAGAATTATTAGGTAACAATAGTTTAACTAAAAGAAGCAACCGCTTCTTTTTATTGCTACATAACACTCTCTTAATATTTGCACTATTTATAATAACCAGTGCGCCTCTTTATGCACAAAAAACAAAGGCTCAATTACAAAAAGAAAAAAAAGAGAATCTACAAAAGATAAAAGAAGCCCAAGCTACGCTTCAAAAAACTTCTGCTCAAAAAGAAGTGAGTATAGGCCAGCTAAATGCCTACCAATTTCAAATAAATGCCCAAGCCAATCTTATTGCTAATTATAAAAGCGAGATAGGCCTTCTAGAAGATGAAATTGAACAAGATCAGCAAATTATTGATGCCTTAGAAAACGATGTGGCTAATTTAAAAGAGGAATATGGCGCTATGGTATATGCCGCTTATAAGGCCAGTAAAGGACAAGATAAGCTAACGTTTTTGTTTTCTTCGAGTTCCTTCAATCAATTTTTTAGAAGAATACACTATCTAAATCAATATACCGAAGCAAGAAGAAAGCAGATAGAACAGATTAATGCTATTCGAGAGATGCTCTCTACTCAAATTAATGCGATTGAAGTTAAAAAAAATACTCAAATAGCCCTCCTTTCAACTCAGCTTGAAGAAAAAAACAAATTAGAAAAACTAAAAAATAAGGAACAATCAGCCATTGCCTCCTTGAATTCTAGAGAGAAGGAAATAAAAAAGGAAATAAAAAAACAGAATAAGTCTTTGGCTTCTTTAAACAAACTCATAGACGACATTATTGCCAAAGAAATAAAAGCTGCTGCTGCAAAATCTAAAGCGAGTACTGCAACCAGCAAAGTGCTTTCTGCCGACTTTGCTAAAAACAAATCAAAACTTGGTTGGCCTGTAACTGGCTTTGTTTCAAGGCATTTTGGCATTTCTAAAGATCCCATTTTAAAGGGAATTCAGCACAATAATCCGGGTATAGAAATTCAAACCAAACCAAACTCTACTGTAAAATGTGTTTCGGATGGTGAGGTTAAAAGGGTTTTTATTGTTCAAGGGTTTCATAGGGGTGTACTTGTTAATCATGGAGACTATTATTCAGTTTATGCAAAACTGAGTACTGTTGCCGTAGAAAAAGGACAGGTGGTAAAAGCGGGAGAACCGATTGGTACCGTGCACACAGGCAGTGATGGCATCGCTGAACTTCACTTCGAAATTTGGAAATCTTTCACTAAGCTCAATCCTGAAAAATGGCTAGAACACAAATAGATTAACTACTACCTATATATATTTTTAATACTAGTTGGGCTAGTTAATTACGGAATACCTATCTTTACAACTCATTACAAGCATTTAATAAAATGAATATACAATTTGCATTTCTAGGAAGTTTAGGTGGTTTTGAAATTTTTGTCATCATTTTCGCTTTATTACTTCTTTTTGGAGCTAAAAAAATACCTGAATTAGCAAGAGGTATGGGCAAAGGCATTAGAGAATTTAAAGATGCTACCAAAGAGATTAAAGACGATATTGAAAAAGGATTAGACGAAAAGCCTAGCAAATAAGGTTTTTGCACTAATTCCCTTCACTATCTGTTTAGAGTACAGACTTAGTATTAATTGCAGCAGCATATACTATTAAAAGTGTATTTAGCCTCGAATTAATCCTTATTTATGACAAAAACACTTTTTCTCTTTTTCTTTGTCATTAGCATTTATGCTACTGCACAACAAGAAACAGATGTGTACATCGAAAATGCCACATACGATTTAGTTAAAGACAGGCTCAGTTGTATGCAAGGCGAAATGCCCCTGCATTTTAACGACAAGGTTTATGGGTTCGTAAACTATTTTACAGTTAGAAATAGAGATTACATAAAAGAAGTAATCAGAAAATCTACTATGTACTTTCCTGTTTTTGAAGAGTACTTAAAAAAATACAACTTACCAGAAGAGCTAAAATACTTAGCCATAGTAGAGTCTGGGCTTAGCCCACAGATACAATCTAGGGTTGGTGCAGGTGGCCTTTGGCAATTTATGCCATACACTGGCAATATGTATAAATTGCATCAAGACTGGTATATTGATGAACGATTTGACCCCTACGAATCTACAGAAGCAGCTTGCAAATATTTGAGTAGCTTATATGGAATGTTTGGCAACTGGGAGCTGGCATTAGCAGCCTATAACTCCGGGCCTGGTAATGTTCGAAAAGCCATTAGAAGATCGGGTTATAAAAAAGGATTTTGGGAAATTTATAAATACTTACCAAGAGAAACTCGTTCCTATGTTCCTCAATTTGTGGCCATTGCTTACACAATAAATTATGCCGAAGAACATAATTTGTTAGTAGATGAACCCGCATACTTTATGGATAATGACACCCTGATGATAAAAGGCTTTGCTAATTTAAAAACATTGGCAAGCGAATTATCAATTTGCTTTGAGGACATTCAAACGCTTAACCCAAACCTAAAACGATTTGGGTTAAAATCAGAAAAAAGGCATTACCCTGTTCGGTTGCCTATTGATAAAATAGAGGAAGCTCGAATTAATAAAGACACGCTGCTATACTTAGCTGCATTAAATGGTAAAAAAGACCTCGAATATTTAGCCCGAAATAGTGCAGGAAGTACTTATGGAAGGAATAAACATATTTATAAAGTAAAGAGTGGCGATGTACTTGGCACCATAGCTGTACGATATAGTGTAAGAGTTAGCGATATAAAAAAATGGAATAGGCTTAGTAGCAACACCATCCGAATTGGGCAAAAGCTTTCCATTTGGACTTATCCAAACACTAAAATAAAATCAGCTCCAATCTCAGCTCCGGTAGCTAAACATGTTCCTGTAAATTTTAAAGGGAAAAAAACACACACCGTACAACCAGGAGATACACTCTGGGATATTTCTAAAATGTACAAAGGACTAAATATTGAAAAGATTAAGTCTTTGAACAAACTTCAATCAGACAAATTACAACCGGGTCAGGTGTTAATTATTGGATAAATAAACTCGGGTTAAAAAGAACTAATATGAGTATCTTTACTGTTACGCTTTTAGGAAATAAACTTCGGTGATATTATTAAAATAATTGGAAGAAATACCCGATTAACTTTTATAAAAAGTAAACCCTTTAAGAAACGTAGTATAAAAACCAACGCTAAATGAACTCCATTCTATCAAAATCAATACTTGCAATCCTATTCCTATCCACTTTTTCATGTACTGATGAAATGATGAATGAAAGGCTACTGGTAGATGCTTCTGGCAAACCTGGAGAACTTTTTATTGTAATGGATTCCACACAATGGAAAGGCGAAATTGGGGAGATAATTAGAAGTGCGGTATCATCTGAGGTTCCGGGTCTTCCTAGAGACGAACCTTATTTCGATATTCATTATATTGAACCAACTCAATTTAAGTCATTCTTAAGAAACGTAACAAATATTTTATTTGTAGCTACCCTCGATAGTAAAACACAAGGCGGTGCTGTTGTAAGAAATTTTATTACACAAAAATATATTGAAGACAACCCAGATAAGTATAGAATTTCGCAAAAAGACGTGTACGCAAAAGGACAATCTGTTTTATACTTGTTTGGAGCTAACCAAGATGAGTTGGCAACTAAATTAGCAGAAAACGAAGGGTTTATAAGAGATTTTTTTAATGAAAAAGAAAAAGAACGACTTGCAAAAAAACTTTATAAGAGCAAAGAGAAAAAGGCTATAAATAATATGCTTTTAAAAAAGCACAACTTCTATATGCGCATACCTAATGGGTATCGAATAGAAGAAGACACCTCTGGGTTTGTATGGTTAAGGCTACCAGACAATGGGAATAGAGGAATAGATAAGAATATATTTGTAACCTCAACAGCATATATATCTGAAGATGCTTTTAAAAAAAGTAATATCTTGAATTGGCGAGATGAAATTACCAGGCAATATATATTTGAAGACCCAGAGGTTACTGACTCTTATATGGAAACCGATACTATAAACATTCGTGTTGAGTATTCCACAACAGAAATTGGAGGTAATTTTGCAAAAGAAATAAGAGGTATTTGGAGAACACATACACTTGGTATCGGTGGCCCTTATCTCAGTTATGTAATATTAGATAAAGAATCAAATCGAATTTTTTATATCGATGGTTTCGTAGTTAGCCCAGGTTCAGATAAAAGAGAGTCTATGAGAGAACTTGAAACTATTTTAAGCACGTTTAGAACAAAAAATCAAATGGCTGCAAAAGCCAAGTAAGTTCTAAACGCATTTTATAACCTTATCACCTTTTAACCAAAAGGAACATGAAACTTAAAATTAATAAACAAGATGCTCTTGATTATCATGAGCAAGGTCAGCCTGGTAAAATTGAGGTAATTCCTACTAAACCTATGGATTCTCAGCTAGATCTGGCACTAGCATACTCGCCAGGAGTAGCAGAGCCTTGTACAGAAATTGCCAAGAATAAAGAAAATGTGTATAAATACACTGCTAAGGGAAACTTGGTGGGCGTTATCTCCAACGGAACAGCGGTACTCGGCTTAGGCAATATTGGGCCAGAGGCCTCTAAGCCTGTGATGGAAGGCAAGGGGGTTTTATTTAAAAAATTTGCAGGAATTGATGTGTTTGATATCGAACTAGACACCACCGACCCTGATGAATTTATAAAGATTGTTAAGGCCTTAGAACCAACTTTTGGTGGCATTAATCTGGAAGATATAAAAGCGCCTGAAAGCTTTAAAATAGAAAAAGCACTGAAGGAGCAAATGAATATTCCTGTTATGCACGATGATCAGCATGGGACAGCTATTATATCTTCTGCTGCATTACTGAATGCCCTAGAAGTAATCAATAAGAAAATTGGGAAAATAAAATTAGTGGTGAATGGTGCAGGAGCCGCAGCCATTTCGTGTACCAAATTATACAAAAGCCTTGGGGTTTCGCCCGAAAACATTGTAATGTGCGATAGCAAAGGTGTAATTCGACAAGATCGAGAAGTATTAGACGAATCTAAAAGAGAGTTTGCTACGACAAGAAATATCAACACACTTTCGGAAGCAGTTAAGGGAGCCGATGTGTTCATAGGCTTATCTGTGGGAAATATTTTAACCCCAGAAAACTTAAAATCGATGGCAAAAAAGCCAATTGTGTTTGCGTTGGCCAACCCAACACCAGAAATTGCCTATGAGCTAGCTATGAAAACACGTAAAGACGTGCTAATGGCAACCGGAAGATCCGATCATCCTAATCAAGTGAATAACGTGCTTGGGTTCCCTTATATTTTTAGAGGAGCAATGGATGTGAGAGCAACCAAAATTAACGAGGCTATGAAACTAGCGGCTGTTAAAGCCATTGCAGACTTAACCAAAGAGCCAGTGCCCGACTTGGTGCTTAAGGCCTATGGAGATAGAACCTTGGGATTTGGGTCGAAATACTTAATTCCTAAACCATTAGACCCACGTTTAATTTATACTATTTCTCCTGCTGTAGCAAAAGCTGCTATGGAATCTGGCGTGGCAAAACAAGAAATAACTGATTGGGATAAGTATGAAAATGAGCTAAAAGAAAGAATTGGTTCTGACCAAAAAATAATCTCTAATGTAATTTCCAGAGCCAAGCAAAATCCTAAAAGAGTCGTATTTGCAGAAGCCGATCATTATAAAATTCTTAAGGCTGCTGAAATTGCTTTTTCTGAGAGAATTGCCATTCCAATTTTGTTGGGTAATCAACAAAAAATTGAGGCCTTAATAGATCAGTACAAGATGGACTTATCGGAATGTACTGTTATAGATCCTAACGACAAAAAAAATAAAGAAACCGTTAATAAGTATGCGGAAATTCTTTTTGAAAAAAGGAAACGTAGAGGCTTAACCATTAAAGAATGTAGAAAATTAATGACAAGCCGAAATTTCTTTGGCCCTATGATGGTTCAACTTGGAGAGGCGGATGCCTATATTTCTGGTCTAACAAAAGATTATGCACGTTCGCTGAGCCCCGCATTACAAATAATTGGCGTAGCCAAAGGAGTTGAAAAAGTGTCGGGTATGTTTATCGTATCTAGCAAAAAAGGAGATTTCTTTTTTGCAGATACTACCGTTCAGCTCAACCCTACAGCAGAAGAAATGGTCGAAATTATTAATCTTACTTCTCAAGGTGTTCGAATATTCACAAACGAAGAACCAAGAATAGCTGTTTTATCGTATTCAAACTTTGGTTCCTCACAAGGTGAAGTTCCCGAAAAAGCACGAAAAGCTGTTGCATTAGCAAAGGAAAAATTTCCTGATTTAGTTATTGATGGTGATATTCAAGCCAATATAGCGGTAAACTCAGCAATCCAACAAGATGTATATCCATTTAGTGAGATAGCTGCAGAAGGTGCAAATACGTTAATTTTTCCTAATTTGGCAGCCGGAAACATCGCTTATAAATTATTAATGGAACTTGGAGGTGCTAATGCTGTTGGGCCTATTTTATTAGGCATGAAAAAGCCCGTACATATATTACAAATAGGCACATCGGTACGTGAAATTTTAAATATGACGGCTGTGGCCGTTATGCACGCACAAATGTTGGATAAAGACTAAATATGATAGCATACGTAAAAGGAAAACTTGCCCATAAAGACCCAACTCATGTTATAATCGATGCCAATGGTATTGGGTATTATATTCATATTTCACTAAACACTTTCTCGCAAATAAAAGAGCAGGAAACTTGCCAATTGCACACCTATCTGCACGTAAGAGAAGATGCTCAAACATTATACGGATTTAGTGGAATTGCTGAAAAAAAATTGTTTATGCATCTAATAGCTGTCTCTGGCATTGGGCCATCAACAGGGTTAGTAATGTTATCTTCTCTCTCGGCAGAAGAAATTAAATCCGCTATAATAAATGAAGAAGTTGCGGTTATTCAAAGCGTAAAGGGAATTGGAAGTAAAACGGCTCAGCGAGCTATTTTAGAACTAAAGGATAAATTACGAAAAGAGGGCTTTGAGCCATCTGAATCAAAACTTTCTGGTGGTTCGAGCAATACCTTAAAGCAAGAAGCGTTATCTGCTTTACTAACCTTAGGTATTAACAAAAATGCAGCCCAAAAAAGTATTGAATCTATTCTTAAAAACAGTGATGTTTCCATTAATTTAGAAACTTTAATTAAGAAGGCACTTCAAAACTCTTAAGCATACGTAGCGCTTGGTAAAAACATGCAATCATATAGAATGTTTGATAAGGGGAGGATTGTTCTTTTTCCTCTGGTTATTTTCCATCGCCAATTCTAGTGCAATGTATCAGCAAACCAATGACAGCACCGTTGTTAGCCAAGATACGATCCCCCCTGTTTCGCAAAAATACGTACCCTCTACTCGACCCTCTTTTTATTCAGGAGATAGATTAGGCGACCCTTTTAGCAATAAGACAAGTAACTCGCCCATGCTACTTGGAAACCCTTCCAATTTAGAATTACAATACGAAATAGATACCTCGTTTAATTATACTATTTCCGAAAGAATGGGAGCAATCTATTATCGCCCCATATCTTCTATTAGTTTTTCGGAGTATGATAAATACCAAACTGATATGTTGCTAAAATCATATTGGAAAGGTAGAGGAGCCGAAGCCGATGGAGAAACAGCCCTCACAGGCAGGAGGCTAATCCCTAAAATTTATATTAGCCCTGTATTTGATCGAATTTTTGGGGGCAGTTATGTTGAAATAAACCCACGTGGTTTAGTTAATCTAGATTTTGGTGGAAAATTTCAACGCATCCACAACCCCTCTTTACCACTACGTCAGCAAAAAAATGGAGGCTTTGAGTTTGACCAGCAAATTAGTATGAATGTGGTAGGTAAAATTGGAGAAAAACTAAAGGTAACAGCCAATTTTGATAATAATAACTCCTTCGATTTTCAGAATAATTTAAAAGTAGAGTTTACAGGGTTTGAAGAAGACATTATTAAAAAACTTGAAATAGGCAATGTAAGCATGCCTATTAGTAACAGCCTAATTTCCGGAGCACAAAATTTATTTGGTGTAAAAACACAGCTTCAATTTGGTAAGCTTTTTATTACAGGTGTTGCCTCTACACAACGAGGAAAACAAGATCAGATTACCGTTGATGCAGGAGGTGTTCAGGCTAGAGAGTTCAACCTTAAGGCATCAGATTACGATGAACAAAAGCACTTTTTCTTAGGCCATTTTTTTAGAGACCACTACGAAGAGTGGTTAAAAAATATACCAAGAGTTACTTCCAGCGTGCAAATTAATAGAGTTGAAGTATATATTATTAACCTAAATAATAACACAGAAAACCAGCGAAACATTGCGGCTTTTATGGATTTAGGTGAGGGTAGTGTGATTTATCAGAAGGATCAAGGCGTTATTGGCAGCTCGGGTAAAGGAAATGTGCCTAATGATAATAATGCCAACAACCTATTCGAACAATTAAGAGGCATTAGCCGAAGTGTAAATGACATTGATCAAACATTGGAATCCGCTCCATTTAACATGGTTCAATCTACTCATTATAATAAGCTACAAGCTCGAAAGTTGAATGAGCGAGAGTTTCATTTTAATGAGCAACTCGGGTATATATCTCTTAACAGTAAGCTAAATAACGATCAATTATTAGCAGTTGCCTACGAATACACTTATCAGGGAATCCGTCACCAGGTAGGTGAGCTTACCGAAGATTATGCCGCTTTACCAGAAAACGAGGTGATTTATCTAAAAATGCTGAAACCCAATAAAATTGGAACACTTGATAACCTTGGAAAAAGAATTCCAACATGGGATTTAATGATGAAAAACATTTATTCACTGGGAGGTAGCCAAGTAAGCCAGGAAGGTTTTCAACTAAGAATTTTATATCGGGATGACAAAACAGGTACCGAAAAACCAAGTATAAATGAAGGCGTAAACACTACTGATGTAAATTTAATAGAGCTGTTAGGGTTAGATAGATTAAACCAAAATGGAGACCCTCCTAAAGATGGAAACTTTGACTTTGTAGATGGAGTAACCATTAATACAACTTATGGGCAAATGATTTTTCCTGTTGTAGAACCATTTGGGGATTACCTGGACAGCCGGTTTGAACCATTTGAATTTGAATTGAGGCAGCGTTATGTGTTCGACACTTTATATGGCACAACCAAGGCAGATGCCCAGCAGGATACAAATAAAGATAAGTTCTCTCTTCAAGGCTCCTATAAAGCAGGTTCATCCAGCGAAATTTTACTAAATGGCATAAAAATATCGAAAGGTTCTGTTGAAGTTTCAGCAGGTGGAATTCCATTAGTTGAAGGAGTAGATTTTACGGTAGATTATAATTTTGGTAAGGTGCAAATCCTAAATGAAAGTATTATCAATTCAGGAAAAGCACTCAAGGTTACTTACGAAAAGGCCGATATTTTTAACTTTCAATCACGAACATTAATAGGAGCCCGAGCCGATTATCGACTCACTGATGATATTACATTTGGAGGTACTATTTTATATCATTTTGAACGACCACTTCGCTCACGGCCAACCATTGGAGAAGAACCTCCAAAAAATACTAAATATGGCTTTGATGTTAACTACAAAAAAGAATCGGTTCTAGTTACAAAAATTGTAGATGCCATCCCGTTAATCCAAACCAAAGAGCGATCTGTAATTACCGCCAATGGCGAATTCGCACAATTATTACCCGGCACTTCTAATTTAGTAAATGGAGAGGGTACTTCGTATATAGATGATTTTGAGAATACAGCTACTCCTTACAGCATGAGTAACTGGATTCGTTGGAAATATGCTTCAACTCCTAAAACAGAAGACAATAGATTTGACCCAAGCGGAGGAGCTCAGGACGATATTACCGCAATGTATAAGCGAGCTAAGCTATCTTGGTACACCATTGATAATATATTTTACACGACAGGACGTAGGTCTAAACCACAAAATATTTCGGATGAAGATTTAGAGAACCACTTTGTTCGGCCTGTTTCTCCACAAGAGCTTTTTCCTCAACGAGATAGAGAAGTTATAAACACTAATTTTCCAACATTCGATATTGCCTATTTCCCTGCTGAAAAAGGGGTGTATAACCTAAACCCAGATGTTACAAGTACAGGACTCCTTAAAAACCCTGAAAGTAACTGGGGAGGGATTACATCTGCTGTAACAACAGAAGTTGATTTTGAAAAATCGAATATCGAATACATCGAGTTTTGGCTGATGGATCCATTTCTGCAAAGTGCAAGTGGTAATAATGTGGTACTTGATGGTGTTTTTAACCAACCTAATGTAACAGGTGGGCAAATGTTCTTTAACCTAGGTAATGTATCAGAAGATGTGATGCGAGATAGGAAAATGGCATTCGAAAACGGGCTTCCGGCAGATGGGAATAAATCAACTGCCACTATTACTGAAAATAATTGGGGATTTGTAACTAATGCACAATACATAAATAATGCATTCGATAACGAACCCACTGCAAGAGTTAACCAAGATATAGGTTTAGATGGAATGAATAATGCAGAGGAGCTTATTAAATTTCAAAATGAGTTAAGCCAGCTTCCTCCAACTCTTTCTCCTGAAGCAGTTGATAAAATCAGAGCCGATCCTTCGAGCGATGATTTTGAATATTTTTTAAGTGAAAGGCATGACCAGAAAAACCATAAGGTATTAGAGCGCTATAAAAACTTTAACGGAATAGACCAAAACTCACCTGACCTATCAAATAATACTTTACCCTACTCTCCTTCAGGAAATACCATTCCAGATAATGAAGATTTAAATAACGATCATACCATTGGTAACCTAGAAGAATACTACGAATATAAGGTTGACTTACGGCCAGGGCAGTTAAAAGTAGGTGAAGGCTACATTATGGATAAGGTTACTGATAACCGCACAGGCGATGAAGTAAATTGGTATTTGTTCAGAATTCCCATTTCTCAACCAGATAAGGCCGTGGGAAACATTTCTGGATTTAAGTCTATCAGATACATTCGTATGTATCTAACAGGTTGGGCTCAACCCGTAGTGTTGCGTACCGCAAATTTTAGATTTGTAGGTAGCCAGTGGCGAAAGTTTACTGGCAATTTAGAAAGCAAAAGATTCGATGAAATTCCTGAAACTCAAGACTCAAATTTAACTATCTCAGTAGTTAATATTGAGGAAAATAGTCAAGGAGGAAATTCCGAAATTCCCTACGTTTTACCTCCAGGAATAAGAAGAGACAGAGATAATACTTCTGTCATTGAGCGAAGCTTAAATGAGCAATCAATTCAACTTTGTGTAGAAAACTTGCCCGATAAAAATGCCCAAGCCGCATTTAAAAATGTAGATATGAACTTGGTTAATTATGGGCGAATTAAAATGTTTTTACATGCACAGAGTAAAACAGCAAAAGATGGTGAACTAAGAGGTTTTATGCGATTCGGCTCCGGATTCGATAATTATTATGAAATTGAAGTACCTTTAAATGTTACTCAACCTGGCACAAATATAGATACAGAGATCTGGCCTAAAGCAAATGAACTCGATGTGCCTTTTTCAGAACTGTATAAATTAAAAGCTAGCCGTAATGCCAGTGGGGTTGGACTAGAGCTTCCGTTCTCAAGTACATACAATCAGTACAATTTAACCATTGTTGGTAACCCAAAGCTAAGTGTTGTAACCAACATAATGATTGGTATTAGAAACCCAGAAAGTGGAGATCAGCAACCATTAAGTGCATGTATTTGGGCCAATGAGCTAAGAGTTACGGATTTTAATAGGCAAGCAGGCTGGGCAGGAAAAGCTAATATAAATGCTAAACTAGCTGATTTTGCAACTATTTCTGCCTCCACAAGATATACCAGTTTTGGTTTTGGTGGTGTGCAGTCTAAAATTTCTGACCGAACACAAGAAACAAGTTTTGACTATGATATTTCGGGAAATGTAAATCTTGATAAGTTTTTACCTTCTAAAACAGGAATTAAAATTCCTGTTTTTGCCAGTTACGAAAACAAAACAGTTACTCCTAATTTCGATCCATTAGATTCTGACATTCCGTTAGAAAGCAGTTTAAAAGGAAAAGGAGATTTAGAGGAACAAGAGGTTTATAGAGATGCCGTAATAGATCAAACCACCAGACGCAGTTTAAACCTTTCGAATATGCGGAAAGAACGAACCAACCCTGATAAAAAAGAGAGAATATATAATATAGAAAACTTTAGCGTCTCATTAGCTTACAGCGATCGAACCCAAACAAATTCCAGAATTCAATCATACCAGCTTCGCAAATATTCAGGAGCTCTCAATTATAGCTTTAGCCCCAAACCCTTGGTGGTTGAACCGTTTAAAAACTCAGAAGGGATGAAATCAAACTGGGTAAAACTTGTAAAAGACCTTAATTTTAACTTTGCACCCTCTAACATTACCTTAAGAGCTGAGCTGGATAGAAACTATTTGAAAACACAATACCGCAACAAGGATTTAACCATTGATGGAGTAGCTCCAAATTATGAGAAGGCTTTCTTTTTTAATAGAATTTATGGACTAAAATGGAATTTAACGAAAGCCCTTTCCTTTGACTATTCTGCATTGGTACGCTCCATAGTAGATGAACCAGACGGGGAAGTTACTGAAAGAAGTAAAGAAGTTATTGTGACGAACTTAAGAAACTTCGGGCGGATGAAAAACTTTGATCAAAAAGTAGGGGTTAACTTTAAACTACCCTTAGATAAACTGCCCATTACCGATTGGATGAATGCAGACATTAGGTATAGCACCAATTATAAATGGACGTCCGCTGCCCTAAATCAAATAGATACCTTAGGAAATAGAATAGAAAATTCAAGGTCAATTAGTACTACAGGCAAATTCGATCTAGTTAAATTATACAATAAAGTACCTTATTTAAAAAAAATAAACTCCCCCAAAAGGCGAAGATCGAGTAGGTCTAAAACACAACCAGCAGATACCGTTAAAAAATCTGAATCGAAAGCAGGCAAAGCATTTTTAAGAGCTTTAATGATGGTAAGATCAATAAATGCAACTTATAGTATAAAAGAAGGAACAACGCTTTCTGGCTTTTCTCAAAGCCCTTATTTGTTTGGAATGGATACGGCTTGGGCTGCCCCGGGCTGGGATTTCGTTTTAGGTAGTCAGGATCCATCGATAAGAACCAGAGCAGCAGAAAACGGATGGCTCGTAAAAAACTCGTTGTTAAACGACCCTTTTAGACAAAACCAAACCATTGATTTGAACATTAGAGCCACTATTGAACCCTTTAAAGACTTTAAAATTCAGGTAGATGTTAAGAAAAACAAAATAGCGCAGTACCAAGAAATTTACAGAGCAGACTCTTTAGGGCAAAGTTATGAATCGTATGCCCCCTCAAGATCTGGTAGCTATAGCATCACATTTTTAGCAATAAAAACATCATTTCTAGATGATAGAACTGGCAATGAATCTATTGTGTTTGAACAATTTATAAAGAACAGAGAAATAATCAGAACCCGATTAAACGATGCCGCAGGAGACACGCTCTATACCGTAAATAATCAGGATGTACTAATCCCAGCATTTATTTCGGCATACGGAGGCAGCAATGCGACTACGGTAGGGTTAACTTCTTTTCCTAAAACACCAATGCCTAACTGGAGGTTAGATTACAGCGGACTTGGAAAAATTGAGGGTTTACGAAAGAAGTTTTCATCCATCACAATTTCTCATGCTTATGTATCATCATTTAGCGTTGCTAATTATGCAAATTCGCTCCATTATAATAAGGCAGATGATTTAACGCTGAACAATGATATTGAAAACCAAAAGGCTGCTACGGTCATCAATGATCAAGGGAATTTAGTGCCTACTTTTGTATTTAATCAGGTATTAATAACTGAACGGTTTGCTCCATTAATAAAAATTGCTATTAGAACAAGAACAAGGTTAAATGCCTCTATCGAATATAAAACTGAGCGGAGTCTGGCTTTAAATTTAGCAAATACTCAAATTACAGAAATACAAGGAAAAGATTTTGTCATCTCTCTTGGCTTTACAAAAGCAAATGTTAAGATTCCTTTTAAAATTCAAGGCAGAACCACTACCCTTAAAAACGATTTGGATTTTAGAATGGATTTTAGCCTAAAAGACACAAAAACAGTTCAGCGTAAATATAATGATGGCATAAGTGCGGAAGAGGAACCCGTAAACACCATAACCAATGGAAATATAAACTTACAGCTGAGGCCAAATATTGGGTACTCACTAAATAACCGCTTAACCCTACAATTTTACTTTGAACGAAACATTAATGAACCACGCATCTCAAGTTCTTTTAAACGAAGCACAAGCTCATTTGGAGTACAGGTTCGGTTTAGTTTAGCACAATAGAGACTACATATTATAAGCTAAGCAACAAATTAACTTGGCTGTAGGTAACTTTTAAAAAAGCGTGTAAATTTGAACCAAGAAATTTCTTTAAAATAAACATTTATAAAAATGAACATTCCTGCAGAATTAAAATACACAAAAGACCATGAATGGATTAAAATAGATGGCAATTCGATTATAATTGGTATCACAGAATTTGCTGCCAAAGAACTTGGCGATATTGTATTTGTTGAGGTTGACACTGTAGGAGATGAAGTAGCAAGTGGAGATGTGTTTGGTACCATTGAGGCTGTAAAAACAGTTTCCGATTTGTTTATGCCCATAACAGGAACAATTGATGAGTTTAATGAATCCTTAGAAGATAGCCCGGAGGCTATAAACGAATCTCCTTATGACACATGGCTTGTAAAAGCTACCATAGCAGTTGATGCCGACATGTCTGAGTTACTAGATGCAGATGATTATAAGGCAGTAATTGGTCAGTAATATATATAACCCTTGTTAGTACAAGGATTTTGCATCGGAAGTTAGAAGTAATCTAACCTTCTAACTTCCGATTTTTGTTTACGCTTATCAAAAAAAATAATTTGCTTGTCTCTAAACTAAACCGATTTGCCCATTTAATTATTAAACATAGTAGGATACTGTTTATTGGCTGGATTATTTTTATTACTCTCCTTACCTTATTGCCAGGTCAAGCAATTCCAAACATTAGTTGGGATTTTATAAGTATTGATAAAACTGTGCATATAGTTATGTTCTCTACCCTAGTGTTTATAGGGTTACTAGGGGTACAGTACAATGGCTTTAAACTAGGAAGATTGCCCAAATTAACCATAATGCTTGGCGCTATTTTGTATGGCTATATTTTGGAACTGTTGCAATCCTATATACCACAGCGGTCGTACGATTTTGCAGATTTAGCCGCTGATTCTGTAGGAACCTTAGTTGGATATGGATTATTCTTAGGAATGACTATAATTTTATCTAAGACTAGATAGTATTCACAATTAGTCATTATATTTGATTTTACAAAAGATTAAACTTTATAACAATTTATAAATGGAAGCTAAAAAATCACCGGAAGCAGATTTGACTAAGAAGTCAGGTTTATTTCTCAATATTGGGTTGGTTATTAGTCTTGCATTAGTGCTTTTTGCATTTGAGTACAAATCGTACGATGATGGTTCACTAATGGAGCTAGCCGCTGTTAATGACGATTTTGAGGAAATGACAGAGATTCCTCCAACGGAACAACCACCTCCACCTCCACCTAAAATTCAGCAACCCGAAATTATTGAGGTTCCAGATGAAGAAGAAATTGAAGAA
>Ga0256834_1000446_pt1 | contig 29962 bp, 27 predicted proteins | sample 4281140metaG_FD_190536 | JGI IMG/M metagenome (GOLD analysis project Ga0256834, IMG submission 190536) | Hydrothermal vent microbial communities from East Pacific Rise, Pacific Ocean - 4281-140 | ecosystem: Environmental > Aquatic > Marine > Hydrothermal vents | place: Pacific Ocean: East...
GATCGGTAATACCCAGCTTGTTTGCTAAAACCTGCCCGTTTGACCCAGGCTGGAACTGCCCTTCAAGATTGCCGGATGTATCGTAACGGGTGGTCATTTTTCCTCTATATCACAATGGTAGGGTTGCGTCTGATATTGAATCGGTGGACTCTCTGCCTCGAATGCCTCATTCCGGCAAAACCACTCAAGCTCAGAGAAGAGTTTGATGGCGGGTTGTTCTACTAGGGCATCTTCGGTATATACCATAATCTTATTGTTTATTTCTACGTTGTTTTAATCCAAAAAAATATGCTTCTAGAGTATCTAGGTCTCCCGTGATTTCCTCTGGATCAGGAATCTCTATGCCTAATTCTGACGCTGTATCATGACCATCGAAGAATGTACTGCATTTATCCATTCCCTGCTTAATCGTTTCATTATCAGTACCTGTAATATCTGTTAGATACCTGATTTTTTGTGTACCTACACCACGCCCAAAACGCTCAATCACGCCACGAATTAGCCATTCCTCAACAAGTCGTTCCCACGTCTCTCGTTTTTTTCCATAAAAGCTTTTAACTTTTTCAGCATACTCATCTTGAGTGCCATTATTAGAAAGCTTCTGTAGTTCAGGGAGCTTATTTTTTAGATGCTTGATTCGGCGATCTGTAGATAATGCATCCCATGGAGGCCTGTCCAATAGATAGCCAGAACTTTTTCCCTGCCTAGAAAGTGCTTTGATGTTTGCTTGAGAATCCGTTGCTTCTTCAAGCATTTTTAGAAAGGTCAAATCATGAGTAAACACTATGACTTGTCTGACTTCTGATTCCTTGGCTAAACGATAGGCAAATTTCCTTCGCCACTTATGATCTAGGGAGCTAACAGGGTCATCGAAAATAACAGATGATCTACGATTGTCGGCATGTATCTCAGCCAAGAAACTCGCCAATGCAAGGCACTTCTGTTCACCTTCACTGGCTATGTCCATAATGTTGGTGGTATTCGCATTATCTAATCGAATCTTGAAAAGTTGGCTCCCGCTTGAGCCACGAGTCTTTACTCCAACATCATAGAAATTGAAACGTAGTGCTTGTAGCTCTTTTTTAAATGCTTCCTCTATAGAGCCAGTTACAGTGTCTTGGTTGATTTCGGTGCTTAATCGTGTGATCTGGTATGTTGATGCAGCCTCACCAATCTTCATAAACAGCTTGATTTTGCGCTGCCTGATAATCTCATTCAGATAGTTTGCCTTGTTGTCAGAAATTGCCTTTCGATCTTCAATTTCATGAATTTGCAACAACAGTTTCCCCATCATTTCTGCAAGCTGCTCATCGTCCTTAACTGCTGCTATCTTTTCAGATAACTCCTCTACTTGTTCTGACAGCCATTCGTAACTTGAAATATCTATAGCTGCATTATCAAATTGTGGGTTTTCATCTATTAAAAGACTCTTTCTTGATAACAGATCATCTATCAGCTTCAGAATGCTTGATTTGGCACCATCTTGTATTTCATCAATCTCATCTAATGCTGCCATATAGATCTCTACATCAAACGTATTGCGTTTTATATTCTTGCTTTTCTGTCGATAGAGTTTTTCTGCTGTATCAGCATGCTGTTGAGCCTTGTCTTTAATATAGTTATGGAATCTCTCTAGCCGCTGTACAGACTGCTGCTCCACATTCTGAAGGCAAAGAGGACACACACCACCTTCTTCTGGAGGAAATTCATACTGGGAGTTTTTTTGGATAATGAATGATTCCGCAGCTTTCCACATGGTTTTCCATAAATCACCACCAATATCATTAAGTGGCAAGTCACTTAATGTATTTTCACGGAGCACTTCTGCCGCATGAGATTTTTCTTTGTAGTCAAGGTATAGGGCTTCCAGGTTTTCAACTGCTTGATCACCAAATATTTTTATAAACGACTTCAGCTGATCATGTAACGGAGTGATACGCTTCTGTTTTGAAGCCAGCTCTTTTCTGAGTTGTGCCGCTGTTTTTGACTTATAGCTAACATATTGTTCACGGAGAATTTCAAGCTGGCTTGATTCATCTTCAGATATATAGTGTTGCTCTACCTCACTTTTCTTTGTTCTATAGTTGATTTGAGCTGCAAATTTTCCAGCATTTGTTTCAGGGTGTAATGTTGGCAATACTATTGGAGTGCTAAGCTCAAATAAGTCTTGTTTAACTTCATTTTTAACGTACTTACATGTATCTATTAGGTCATCCAGCAACTGCAAGCCAGCAGGCTTGTACTCTATTGCTCCCTCCTTCGAGACATAGTGAGATGCAGCATGAGAGTCAAAAACCCTGATGGACTTCAACTCAGGTATAGGGCCACAATTTCTCACCCAACTTATGGGTTCTTTTTCTTCACCATTGACTAAAATAGAGATCGATGCAGATGGTGATATGGAATTGTCATTAAACACATTGCCTGCCACATGAGGAACATCGCCTCTTGTCAGGCATGTATGCTTGAGAATTCTGGAGTAGCTAGATTTACCTGCACCATTATCACCATAAACAACCGTCATACCATTAGTCTCGAATGGCAATACTTGGTCTTCTAGTAGAGATGAAACGTTGGTGACTGGACCAATAGAGCAGAGTGTTACAGTACTTTCTTCAGCTTCAAATCCAGCACTCGAAACTGATTTGCTGTACTCGCTATAAATAGCATTCTTTTCAACTAAACCAACTTGCATTTGAGCTATCTTATAAAGCAGCTCAAATGCATTGTTACTCAGTTCTCCATGCATAAGCCCCAATCGGACTGCATGCCTCCACCAGACTGGCTTATTTATTTCATTTGTCCAATTTACAATCCTTTGAACTGGTGTCATTGGTTACTCCTTTAAAACTTGATCTGACCAGTAATGAGTTTTGGTAAGGTTAAATCTCGTTGTGCGGTTAAATTTCTGTTCTTCCTCTTTAATGTTTCACATTGCTGAATCATTGGGGCTGCAAAACTATCAAACTTCATTAAGATTGCTTCATTAGGAATAAGAGTATCAGCATTTTCAAACTCACTGGCATTTACTGCTGGGTATGCTGCGCCACTGGCATGATTGACTAAATATGAAACAAAATCATCTGTTGTGAGTACCTGTAGCAAAAATGGGCTAGGTACAGATAAGGCGCGAATAACAGCAAAGCCAGTTGATACAATTGTGTTTGGCTCTGGCTTTGAAATGTATGAATACTGCTTTCGATTGGGGCGTACAGTTGCCCATATGATGTCGCCATCCTGAACAATCCTACGTGCCCGACTGGGTGCATCAAGAAATGGCATCGGTTTTACATCATCTATTGATCCGCTGCTAACACTCTTAATATCCACATATTGAATTTCTTCGGGTACATTTTTCTTGGTTATTGATTCAGGATTAACTTCTGCCACATCTTTTAGTTTCTGAACCTTCCACCCCTCAGGTCTCTTACCCAGTGGTGAGTCAATAAACTTGGCTTGTTCATGGCCAGGAAAGCGGAATTTGACGAACCATTCACGGTAGAGGGATTGCGTCATCTCTTCGAGGATGGCAATGCGGCGGTTGTTGTTTTCGATTAGATTGTCGTAAGCACTTAGAATTGAAGCAAGTTCATCCTGGGTTACTTTGTCAGGAAGAGTTAAATCCATTTTTCGTTGATCTGTAAGGCTGACGTAATCAGCCATATCAGTGAGTCCTTTAACCTTGTGGACTTGATGCAAAAAACCTGAACTCTGCATCCAGTAAAACAGGTACTCAGGGTTGATTGCCTCTGGATCTAACACTCTCCAATAGCATATCTGTGGTGAGTATACGAACTGTTCTGTTTCCTCTTTGACCAATGCGAAACGGCCAACTGTGCCTTTTGATGTGAAGACAACATCACCTGGTCGGGATATTTTATTACCAGCTTTTTTATATTCTCTGTGGATAATAAGTCGACCCCAGAAAATTGAAACCCACCTTTGATATTTCCTGCTCTCGCAAAAGGAAGGCCATACTTCCCCATTTCACTATTCTTAGCCCGATAGCCATCACCAATTTCGAGCATTTTATTCTTGATCAAGTCAGAAGCATTGTAAGTCTGTTTACACATAAGCATTACTTACATACAGCTGTTAGTATTTGTGACACATTGGTACTGATACTCATCTCCAGTTCATAAGCCTCTGCATTCAATATTTCCAGCTCTTCCTGTAAGGCTTCCAGCTTTTCAGCAAACTCTTCATTATGTTCATCATCTCCTTGGGCAACACCTACATAGCGACCTGGGTTGAGACTCCATACTTGCTCCTCTATCTCGGCAAGGGTGGCAACTTTGCATAGACCAGGAATATCCTGATAGGCCGCATCCTCAAAATAGTTCTCAATGCTCCAGGAGTCATCACTTGTCGCTCCCAGCTTCCTGCCTCCCGCGACACTTGTACTTTCATGTACATCGTCTTCATCTTGATGGTTTTTAAGATAGGTATTGTCTATCGGCTCTTCCCGATAGAGTCGCACAATATTGGCAATGAAATTGAGTTGCTCAGCATTAAAATCACGTACCGCACGGGTCACTTGTCGATAGATATGGCGAGCATCAATAAACAGCACCTTATCTTTATGCTCTTCTGGTTTTCCTTTGTCGAAAAACCAAAGTGAACACGGCAATCCAACGGTATAGAAGAAGTTGCTGGAGACGGCAACCATCACATCCACTGCACCGGACTGAATGATCTGTTTACGAATCTCCAGCTCTGAGGCGCGTGCATCGCTGGCTGAGTTGGCCATGACAAAACCGGCACGGCCTCTGTTGTTCAATGCGGCATGGAAGAGCTGTATCCAGATGTAGTTGCCATTGTCGTTACGAGGCATGCCATAGGGGAACCGGGCCTTGTCATCTTCCAGCCGGTCTTTCTGTATAGCATCGACATTGAAGGGGGGATTGGCCATCACAAAGTCAAACTGGCCAGCGCAGCTATGGATATCTTCGTAATAGGAGTTGGCCTTTTTGATGTCACCTTGTAGGCCGTGTACCGCCAGGTTCATCTTGGCCAGCCGGACGGTATCTTCTGTCTTCTCCTGCCCGAAGATGGAGAGTTCATCACCGGGTATTTTTTGATGCCCCTCTACAAAGTTGGCGCTCTGGATAAACATGCCGCCTGAACCACAGGCGGGGTCAAATACCTTGCCGTGGTAGGGTTCTATGATCTCTGCAATCAGGCGCACCAGGGTGCTGGGTGTGAAGAACTCACCACCGCCCTGCCCCTCTGTCTTGGCGAACTCATTGAGGAAGTATTCGTAGATGCGCCCAAAGATATCACTACCGATATCAAAGCGGATGTTGGAGAAGTTCTTCAGCAGATCAACCAGGATGCTGTTTTCAAAACGGGTAAAGGTTTTGGGCAGGGCATCCTTGATCGCCTCATTCTCTGCCTCCAATGCTTTCATGGCATCGTTAATGGCTTGGCCCAGGTCTTCATCCTCTGGCAACTGGAGTAGATTGGAGAAAAGGGCATCATCCGGTACATACATGGCCCCTTCAGCCTGGATGCGGGACTTGATATCAGAACCATCTCTACGCCGAGAGGATCGCTTGGCTTCCAGCTTGGCTTTGGCCAGCTCAAAACGGTATTCAGCATATCGAAGGAAGATAAGACCCAATACAGGTCTTGAGTACTCTTGGGCGGTCAGCCCTGAATTGGCACGCAAATTATCCGCTGCGGCCCAGAGACGTTTTTCCAATTCTTGTATATTTTTGAAGTCAGACATCGGTTTTTATTGATCCATTTACGATATGCCAATAATGCATAATTTCCTTGTCTATCATGTTATTAGAAAGCATTAGCTCTTTGTTATCTCGCCAATTTAACACAACCTGACTGTGGCTACAGGCACATCTAAGACTCATGGTAATGCAGAGCTGATCTTACAAGAAGCCCGTTACTGTCGGCTATCAATGGATTATGCCGGACAGCATAAAACCATACAGGCAACAAAAAGCCCGCTGTTATGCGGGCTTAGAGAGATCTTTGGGCTTGCTAGGATGTTGATTTGGTGGCTACGGGTGGAATTGAACCACCGACCTGCGGGTTATGAGTCCACCGCTCTAACCATCTGAGCTACGTAGCCATTTAAGGGGGCGAAATATAGCGGATCATGGGTTAAATTGTCAACCAATTGCCGCCTTTCTTTTTGGTTAACTAGACGTTAAACCTGAAATGCATGACATCACCATCTTTTACTATATATTCCTTGCCTTCTATACGTAGTTTTCCTGCCTCTTTGGCACCTTGCTCACCTTTGTTATCAACAAAGTCTTGGTAGGCCGTCACTTCTGCTTTAATAAAACCACGTTCAAAATCGGTGTGAATGACACCGGCGGCTTGTGGTGCGGTGGCTCCCATGGGGATGGTCCAAGCGCGAACCTCTTTTACGCCGGCGGTGAAGTAGGTCTCTAGATCAAGAAGTTTGTATCCGGCACGGATAACACGGTTGAGACCTGGCTCATCTTGCCCCATCTCATCAAGGAAATCTTGTTGTTCGTCATCATCCAGCTCCGCTATCTCAGCTTCGATAGCGGCACAAACGGCGACCATTTCTGCACACTCCTCTTCTGCTAGTGCCTGAACAGCATCGAGAAGCGGGTTGTTTTTGAAGCCATCTTCATCGACATTGGCAATATAGAGCGTTGGCTTGATGGTGAGAAGGTGCAGGTCGTAGATGGCTTTTTCTTCATCTTCCGTCATCTCAAGTGAGCGAACGGGCTGACCTTCGTCAAGGTGATCTCTAATTCGTTCTAGCAGAACTTGCTGTTTCTGCATCTTTTTATCACCTGTTCTAGCTTGGCGAGTAACTTTGTCACAGGACTTTTCTACGCTCTCCATATCAGCAAGTGCTAACTCGGTGTTAATCACTTCAATATCTGAGAGCGGGTTAATGCGTCCATCAACATGGATAACATCTTCGTTGATAAAGCAGCGCACGACATGGCAGATGGCATCGGTTTCACGGATATTGGCGAGAAATTTGTTGCCCAGCCCTTCACCTTTTGATGCACCGGCAACCAAGCCTGCAATGTCAACAAACTGCATGGTGGTTGGCAGTATGTTTTGTGGCTTTACAATTTCAGCGAGCGCATCAAGACGGGGGTCTGCAACGGGTACGACACCCACATTTGGGTCGATGGTGCAAAATGGATAGTTTTCGGCCGCAATGGTGGCCTTAGTTAATGCATTGAATAGGGTTGATTTACCGACATTGGGTAACCCGACAATACCGCATTTAAATCCCATGATCTGATGCTCTGCAGAAAAGGGGGCAAGAATACAGAAAGCAGGCTCAGGATGCTAGGGAAGCGCTGAAAAAGTCACAATGATACCTCTATCAATTCACGCCAAAGAATAGAGATATCATCCGTATTTTTTTACCGACACCCTCACATTCAAGCTTTACTCGATTGTGAAAATTTTACCAAAGTTAGCAATTCTCAGAATATCCTGAATAGCACCACTGCCTCCCTTCAAGGTGACACAACCACTCTCTTTATTGCTGTATTCACGTAATTGCAGCAACATACCCATTGCTGAGCTATCCATATACTCCGCCTCTGATAGATCAACAATAAAGCGGTTTTTACCTTTTTCATGCTCCTTATAGGCACGCATAAAATCCTGGTGTGTTGAGAAATCAAACCGTCCTGAAACTTGGATGGTGACATCTGTTCCATCGGATAAAACTGTACTTGTAATGGCCACTATTAGCGCTCCCTTATTATCTTTCGATTGTCAGTAGTTGGTCAAATTTTGAAATTTCCAGAATTTTTAAGACCTCTGGAGTACACCCCTTCAAAACGACTCTTTTCCTATCTTTACCTGTGCGTTCATAGAGCACCACCAACATGCCCAATGCTGCACTATCCATATAATCAACCCTGCTCATATCAAGAATATAGTTTGAATTGGCTGGACTCACTAGGTTATACCCCGCACGGAAATCAGCATGATCAGCAAACTCAAAACGCCCTGAAAGGCGCATGGTGACTGTTTTTCCGTCGGCAGATGCTGAAGCCGTGAGACTCATAATTTATCTACTCTAGTTAAGGTGTGCATTAAAAAAGATCAACCTTACCTTCATTCATATTAGACTGTTCAGCTGGCCGGCTATTCTCTACACCTACCACCTGGGTTTGAATAAAGGATTTTATTGAAGCCATCTTCTCGACAGCCTCATCGGGGGAGATCAGATCAGAGCACTCTATCTGCTCTATCTCTTGTTGCACCGTTTGGATAAGCGTCTCAAGAACAGTCAGCTGGGATATCGCACGTTGTGCCAACTGAGAGGTAATATCCTCAAATTGTAGTGACCGGACGGCATTATCAACCATTTGGTTCACACTCGTACTCATATTTGAGACCTCTGTCAGACGACTATTCATCATCCCATTCATCGCCCCTAACTGCTCCATCATATTGCTAACTTTGGACTTTGATGTAATCGCCATTGTCATATCTTTTGAGGCTAATTTAGCAATTGATTCCTGTGCATAGTTAATATTTTCACGCGATTGGCCGATAACCGCCCGAATCTCACCATTAAATTTATTTGAGCGCTTGGCAAGCTTACGCACCTCATCTGCAACGATAGCAAAACCACGCCCTGCTTCACCCGCACGAGCCGCTTCAATTGCCGCATTAAGCGCCAGCAGGTTGGTTTGATCAGCAATGGTATTTACATCAACCAACAACTTCTCTGCCTTATCCATATGCAGAACCAGGTCATCAATTTGCTCAACTAACAGCATGCTCTCTGAGCTAACGGAGATAACATGCTCTACAAAATATCTAAGAACGATATCTATCTCTTCTGTGAACTGTTCAAAGGAGACGCTGGATGAGTCATCCTCATTTGAGTTGTTAAGGATTATTGCCTGCACCAACTCCAACTGCTCTTTGGATTTGTCATTAATTCCATGAAAACTACCTTGCAGCACTTGAACGGCATCTTGTACGACTCTCTTTACCTGCTCCTGCTCACCTTGCAGTAGTTTAACAATGTCACTCACACCATTCTGAAGCGAGGCTGCAACCTCTCGTGAGCTTTTATCAAGCAGGTGGCCTGCTTGCTCAGCACTTGTTGGTGAAGAGGTTTCACAAGGTGAGGGAGGAAAACAGGAGAAACCTATCCAAACAAAAGTCAGTAGCAATAGTAACCCAATAGCGCTATGAGACAGGCCCATTAGCACAGCAATGGCAACCAAAATGCCACTTAATACAATGGGCTTCCAAAAGCCCTTGATAACCGCTAACAGCACGTAAGACCTATATATATTTTCTTAAGATATACCTGTTATCGTCTTCAGGAATAAAAACCTTAATCCAATCTAGCTAGGAATTAAAAAATTATTGGTACTGATGGGTTAGCTGGGCGATTTACAAGGTAAATTTTTTGATAGATGGCCACGATGGATAACCAGCGCTGATTATTAACTACTACTACGATTTTCCATACAACTAACGCCTAGGGAGTGCATGAAAAAAGGGGGGACTCCCTCAAGCTCACCAGAGTGAATTTGCATTATTATGCCTTTCTTATTATTCTTGTACGTATATATTGTACAGTTGATTAAAAGGTAAACTCAGATGAAAAATGTAAGCATAAGTGAATTTAGAGCCAACCTATTAAAATATCTTAAAATTGTACAGCATGGTGAACAGCTTAATGTAACTTCAAAAGGCACTCCTTTAGCCACCTTAACTCCCCCTATTAGCCAGCATGACATTTCCAGAGCCAAACTTAAAAAGCTGGCTAAAACTGCAATTATTCATGATGTACTCTCTCCAACTGAAGATAACTGGGAAGCAATGAAATGATATTGCTAGATACTTGTGCAATTATTTGGTATGCCTTAGAACCTAGCAAACTGACACATAAAGCAAAAAAGGCGATTAAACACGCAGAGAATGAGTTAATTATTTGTGATATTTCTATTTGGGAAATTTCCATGCTTATTAACAGGAAACGCCTTATTATTGATGATACTACTTCAGGGTTTATAAATTTAATAATTCAATCTCAGAATTACCAAGTTCAAAAGATAACCCCTGAAATAGCTGAACGATCAGTTAATTTTGGAGCAGAGATAAACAGTGATCCTGCTGACCAGCTGATTGCTGCCACTTCAATTCTTAAAAATGCTCCCATCATTACTGCTGACCAAAACCTCAGAGATGCAACAATAGTTGAGACCATTTGGTAGTGGTCTAACAAGCCCGAAGAAAAACCCACTCCCAGCCAGAGGAGTTTGCCCCGATAAAATTGACACCTAATTGTTAGCTCCGTTTTCAAAAAACACCGGAGATTGATAATCCAATGGTGAATGGAGTCTAGGGAGGCTCTGATTAAATTTGAGCTACTACAACTAATACTCAGTTTTAACCACTCTTTTTAGGAGAGATCTGTCAGTCGTTGTGCGATTTTTAGCAGCGGTAGAACTTCATCAATATAGCCCCGTTTTACCGACTCGCCCGGCATGCCCCAGACCACACTGCTTTTCTCATCCTGTGCAATGGTAACGGCACCAGCGGCTTTCATCTCACCAATACCCTCGGCACCATCTGCTCCCATGCCGGTTAGCATCAAGCCAATTGCATTCTGCCCAGCATTTTGTGCCAATGAACGAAACATGACATCAACGGATGGTTTATGCCGATTAACCAGCGGCCCATCATTGAGTCGACAGATATATCGTGCACCACTGCGTTCAACACATAGATGGCGGTTACCTGGTGCAATATAGGCATGCCCAGGCACTATCTGCTGACCATTCTTTGCCTCCATTACTGTCAATGCCGACTCATTATTCACACGCGCGGCAAAGGGGCCGCTAAACGCTTCAGGAATATGTTGAGAAATCACAATACCTGGCATATCAGGTGATAACATCCGTAGGACATCTTTGATCGCCTCAGTGCCCCCCGTCGATGCACCAATACCAATAATTCTATCCGTAGTGCGAAAATGTTTTTTGCTTGTCGTGCGGCTCAGTACCGCATCAGCTGTCAGCTTTTCACTACCGGTACCTAATGTTTGGCTTTTAGATGGTTTGCGCGTTAGAGGTCGAACCTTCGCAACCGCTGCGGCTCTCACCTTATCGATGATCTCTCGGGAGTAATCATCTATCTGATTACTTAAATCTAGTTTTGGTTTGGAGACAAAATCAATAGCACCCAGCTCAAGTGCTTGCAGTGTGATATCGGCCCCTTTCTCCGTCAGGGTTGAGATCATAATGACAGGCATGGGGTGCAGACGCATCAAGTTACCTAAGAAGGTGACCCCATCCATTCGGGGCATCTCAATATCCAGCGTCAACACATCGGGTTTTAATAGCTTAATCTTCTCCCGCGCAACGTAGGGATCAGGTGCCGTACCAACCACTTTAATACCCGCTGCACCATCCAACATCTTAGTCAGTAGTTGGCGAACCAGTGCGGAGTCATCAACAATTAGAACTTTAATCATGCAGCTTTAACCTCTTTAGAATAGCTCAATGGAGCCTTCAACTGGTTTCTCTTCAATATCATGCTGGTAATCACGTTCGCGATTAATGATTGTGTCAGTATGCATCTCTTTCAGTTTTTTAACCTTTACTCGACCTGTTTTTGGATAATAGACCACTTTTCTGGGATAGATATCACCGACATCTTCGCCAATTAGGGTCAGCCCTTCAGCCGCAATATACTCCCGAACAAAATTGATATTATTAAGCCCTACACTCGTCATGCTGGCAATAATTTGACCACCGCCAAAAATCTTCACCTCTAGGTTTTTACGTCGCCCACCATGTGTGAGGATGTCATTGATCATATGTTCCATTGCATAGTTGCCATACCGAGTGGCTGTACTCACAAGATCAGCATTACCCCACCCTTCACCATTACTTATCGGTAGCATGAAGTGGTTCATCCCCCCCACACCAAAGACCCGGTCTCTGATACAAGCCGAAACACAGGAGCCTAGGACGGTCGTAATCACCTCATTGTTCATCGTGACATAATACTCACCTGGCAGCAGTTTGGCCGCTTGTGTCTTATGTACCCGATCCCAATATCGGTTGATATGCTCAAAACCAGGTAGTGCTTTGTCATCAACAGTAGGCATCTACTTTATTTTCCTATATATAGTGTTACCGATCAGCTCAAAACGGTTGGTTATATTAAACAGTGATTCTGAGTGGCCAATAAAAAGATAGCCACCTGTTTTCAAGCTATCCGCATAACGGTCAACCAGACGTGTTTTTGTTGGCTTATCAAAATAGATAATGACATTTCGGCAGAAGATCACATCACGCGGCTGGCGTAATCGCCAATCAGACATCAAATTGATCTGTTTAAAGCTAATAATCTCACGCAGGCTCTTCTTTGCACGCACCTTTTCAGCCTTTGTCCCTTTGCCTTGCTGGAACCAACGCTTTAATAGATTTTTGTCAATACCATTGACCCGATCCTTCTGGTAGACACCATTTGATGCAGTGGTCAGAACATTGGAGTCAATATCGGTTGCCATGATGCGGTAGTCCCAACCACTTATTGATGACATGGCATCATGCAGTGTCATTGCAATCGAGTAAGGCTCCTCTCCTGTTGAGCAGCCAGAAGACCATATTCTAATTTTTCGGTCAGCGGCATTCTTGCCTACTAGCTCAGGGACAACGGTGTTTTTGAGATACTCAAAGTGGTGATTTTCACGGAAAAATGCGGTTAAATTAGTGGTGATAGAGTTGGTGAATTCAAGCATTTCCTCACCCTCTCCATCAGATTTCAGGTAGTCACAATATTCACTAAATTTACTCAGGCCAAGCGCCCGCACACGGCGCGACAATCGAGAGTAGAACATATCGAATTTATCATCACTGACAACGATCCCTGTGCGTTCATTGGACATTTTTCGGAGAAAATCAAAATCCCGCTGGGTAAATTCAAATTCTCGATTCCGTTCAGACATTATTAGCTACCTAAAATATAAACAACGCTCCAAAATAGAGCTTATCCTAATTTATTAAAGCGTCGACGTTGTAACGGCTCCATACTAAAAACCGCATGAATTAGAAGAATTCGATATCACAATCCGATGAATCATGCAGCGATGATTCACCCCGTTTTAGGGCCTCTTCTATCGTGCCGCCTTGCAGTAGCAGATCAAACATCATCTGCTCCTCCTTCATGCTGTAACGGGCGCGAATTTTAGCCTGCAGCCCTCTCCACTCATTGGGGTTATAGATGCGACCCTGATCATCAACAAGACCAGAGAGCGCCTCCAGAGCATGGGTGACATGTGATAGCCGCTGTGAGAGCTTGTCATAAAACTGAAAGGCAATAATGCTCTGCTGCATGTGCTCAGAGATCTCTTGGCTATTCTCTTCGATCACTTCAATAATGGCCGCATTCTCTTCTGTTGCAGGCAGAGCTGAGAGTGCATTTGTCATTGTATTGACATTGCCAATCATGCCTGTGAAGTTATTGCTAAGTGACTCAATTGATGAGTCTCCCTCATGTAAAGCCATACTAACCTGAGCCGATGCAAGATAGAGCATGCGGACAGTCTCTCGCACTTGGCTCCAATCAAGATCTGGCTGCTCTGCTATAGATGGTTCCATTTCACCTCCGTTCAACACTCTGTTTGGCACCAGCAATTAGGCAGCCTGTTCGCTATTTTGTAGCCGCAGTTGATCTTGTATCCCCAGCTGTTTTGCCCCCTCAATAATCGATTCAGAGGCACTGTTCCAGCTAATTTTAACGCCTTTCTCCTCTGCTGATTTCATCAACATAGAGAGAAGTTGCAGCCCTGCACCATCAATACGGTCAACATCACCACCCTTTAACTCAATCGGTATTGCGAGATCAAAAGCCTGTCCAATATCTGCTAAAACCTGAGCAACATCTTGAATACCCAGTGAATCACCTAGGTTGATCTCACTACTCTCCGAACTCGCTTTAGTTGCCATAACACTCTCCGTTTCTACTTCTTCAACCAGATCAATCTTGGGCTTAGGTTTGGCTTTTGCCTTGGGCTTCGCTTTTACTTTGCTCGTTGGTTTTGCTGCTTTCTCCAACTCAACCAGCTCTGCATGTACTTCACCAACGGTCTCATCAAGTAGCTCAAATGGATCATTTTTTATCACAGGTGAGCGTTTTTTCTTGGCCACCATTACATGCACCTCTTCTCAATCAGATCTTCTGCTAAAGCAGAAAACTCTTTTGCTGATCGGCTGGTTCTTCGATACTCAAAGATCGTTCGTCCAACACCTGGGCACTCAGCCATCACTGCCGCTTCACTAATCGGTGTTGCCAATACACGGTTTGGGAAATGTTTCAGCAACTTCTCTTTAACCTCATTTGCCAGCCGTCTTCGGTTTATAAAACGGCTCAATTCAATCCACTGCTCTAACGGTTTTTCTCGGTATGGCTCAAATTTCTTTAGCGTTACCATTAAGTTGGCCAGTCCCGTTAAGGAGAGGTAGTCTCCACTGGTAGGTATTAACACCTCATCCGCTGCAAAAATAGCATTGGTCACCAGTAGACCTGATGAGGGGGGGCAATCCATCAAAAGAAAATCTTGCCCTTCAAATTGATCTTTCAACCCATCAATTAACAATCGTGCCCGAGCGGCACCACCATCATGCATTTGTTCTACATCTGCCAACCGATTACCGGCGGGGACTAACATTAGCGACTCCCGTGTCACCATGGTTACTGAGGCGATATCTACCTCATTTAGTAGCACCTCATCCATACCGTGTTGAGGTGGGCGAAATATACCTAAACAGGTTGATAGGTGGCCTTGCGGATCTAAATCAATCACCGTCACTCGGTGACCAGCTAACGCTAGAGCATGCCCAAGGTTGGCTGTTATGGTGGTTTTACCTACGCCACCTTTTTGATTAATAACCGCTATTCGACGCATCCATTCCTCTCTGGCTAGGTGAGTGACTCAATAAGACCCAGTTCATCAGGGTTCATCAACTTATCAACATCAAGCAACACTACAATGCGCTCACCGAGCGTCACCATGCCTTTGATAAAGCGTATATTGACTCGTGTACCCAGATTCGGAGCAGCCTTCAAATCTTGAGCTGAGATATCCAGCACATCTGAGACGCTATCAACCACCACTCCCATCACCTGCTCTTCATCACCTACCTTGATCGTTAATACAATGGTTACGGTGGTGGGTGTGTACTCAGCATTCCCAACATTAAAACGGGTTCTTAGATCAATAATGGGTACGATAACCCCCCTCAGATCAAGCACACCTTTAATGCTTTCAGGCATATCTGGCAACGTGCGTACCGTCTCCCACCCCTTAATCTCTCGGACTCGGAGGATATCAATACCGTAATCTTCCTCCCCCAGTGTAAAACTGAGATATTGGGCATCAACCCCATCTTCTGAGTCTGCATCTGATGAGACACTATTTGCGGTTGTCATCACCCTCTCCCTATCTGTTTATCTAAAAACATATCAACTATTTTTTTAGTATGAGTGGCTCAAAATTCTTCCCACTCATCATCACTATCACTGCCGCTACTCTCAAAGTTTTTCGCTTCAGAGAAGCTATTTTGATTTGAGGATGTGGTGGGGGCAGCTCTTTGTGCCGGTGGGGCTGCTCTACTCACCGCCGCCACAGCTGGCTGCACTCTTGCAGTGCTATTCAGTGAGAAGAAGCTCATCAAGCGTCCCATATCTTGGGCATTCTCATTCATTTCTGTTGAGGCAGCTGAGGTCTCTTCTGCAAGTGCTGCATTTTGCTGAGTCATCTCATCCATGCTGGTAACAGCTTTGTTTACCTGATCAATACCCGCTGACTGCTCTTGGCTGGCCGCTGCGATCTCAGAGATGATATCGCCCACTTTTTTGACACCACCAACGATCTCATGGAGTGTTTTGCCCGACTCATTAACAAGATCAGCACCGACACGAACCTTCTCAACACTATCCTGGATCAACCCTTTGATCTCTTTGGCTGCGGTGGCACTTCGACCGGCTAGGTTTCGCACTTCGGTTGCCACTACGGCAAAACCTCGACCTTGCTCACCCGCACGCGCCGCTTCAACAGAGGCATTGAGTGCCAATAGGTTGGTCTGGAAGGCGATCTCATCAATAACACCAATGATCTCAGCAATTTTACCACTCGCTTTATTGATATCTTCCATCGCCTCAACCGCATTGCCGACGACTTCACCACCATGCTCTGCCTCTTGGCGGGCACTGGCTGCCAATTGATTCGCTTGCTGGGCATTATCAGCATTATTTTTAACGGTGCTGGTTAGCTGCTCCATACTGGAGGCAGTCTCCTCTAGGGCACTCGCTTGCTGTTCAGTGCGGTTGGATAGGTTGGTATTGCCTGATGCAATCTCCTCCGATGAGGTGGTGATCGAATCAACTGACAGACGCATCTTGCTAACAATCTCTTCCAGATTAATCAGGGTATGATTGATATCATCTTTAACCAGATCAAAGGTACCTTCATACTCTTTATCTATCGGTTTAGTGAGATCACCCTTAGCCATATAGCTCATCACCTGAGCAATATCAGCAAACACATTCTCAACCACATCAATTAAGGAGTTGACCCCTGTACTCAGCTCTTTGAAAAAGCCCTCTTTACCAGCTAGATCAATACGACGAGTAAGATCACCTGCACTGGCGGCCTCAACAATACTATCAATTTCACACTCTACAGCGACCTCAGCCGTGCGGTTCGTCCACTCAACAGCTGTACCCAGCCGTTCACCCTCATCATTGATCACTGCATTAGCAACAATTCGTAGATGTAGCCCATTGACCTCAACATCCTTCTGATGAGTACCTTGTAAACTATCTAGGATCCCACGCTGATGTGAAATATCTGTATGGAAAATATCCATACACTTACCTATCAAATCACTGGCATCAAAGTGTGGCAGCGCCTCTTTTAATTGAGGTTCTGCATCAGCAAACATCTTTTGCAGAGAGCGGTTCATAAAGATGATGTTGTAGTTTTGGTCAGCCACCATCACATTAGAGCCAACACAATCTAAACCGGTCTGAATACGCAGAGCCGATTCTGATTTTTGACGTGCATCATGCACCTCATACCCTTGCCGTAACTGCATCGATTTCAGACCACGCAACATGTCACCAATCACATCTTCTCGATAGATCTCAATATCATCAATGTAGTGGCCACTCGAAATACGTTGCATCTGCCCCACCGCAACTTTAACGGGGGCCAAAATTACACGATTTATAAAGAGTGAAAGAAGAGTAAAAAGTGCTGTAAAGCCGACAAGAACTACAGCACCGACCATCTGTTTATCAGCCATGCTCATTGGCAGCCAAGCAAACACTCCACCAATTGAAGCTATTGCCACCGCCATCGTCATAAAAAGCAACTTCAGAGTGACGCTTAGAGCCGCTATTTTTGCCGTCACTTTTGCTACAATATTTGGCCCTTTAAATGTGCCATTATTGAGCTGCTGATAGAGTGCTTCAGCATCCTTAACCTCTTGCACGGTCGGTTTATTCCGAACCGACATATATTCAATAACACGCCCACCATCCATAATGGGGGTGACACTCGCTTTCACCCAGTAGTAGTCACCATTTTTACAGCGATTTTTAACAATACCTATCCAGGGTCGCCCCGCCTCCATCTTCTCCCATAGATCTTTGAAGGCAGCCGGTGGCATATCTGGGTGACGAACGATATTGTGGCTTTGACCGTACAGCTCCTGTTCAGTAAAACCGCTGATCTCAGAAAAGGCTCTATTACAAAATGTGATCACCCCTTTTAGATCTGTTTTGGATACCAAAACATCATCTTCACCCATGACCTGTTCAATATTGGTAACTGGCTGATTGTTTTTCATCTCATTGCTCCTGAAAACCCCATTTCCCTATGCCTCTTCGACATCAGAACGCTCTAATTCAACGTCATAATTTAACAATTTATCAACATCCAACAACATGACCATATTGCCTTCAGACTCTGCTAGACCACTAATGTACTCAGTCGCAATATCATGGCTAAATTTTGGCGTATTACGTATACTCTCCGCATGCGTATTGAGTACATCAGATACCGCATCAACCACAATACCCATGCTGCGTTCACCTACCTGATTATTAACTCTCAGAACCACCACGACTGTCTCTTTCGAGTAGTCAATAGGGGCGAGGCCGATACGCTCTCGCAGATCAAAAACGGGGACAATCGCTCCACGAAGATTGAGCACACCTCTAACATAGCTCGGCGAGTTCGGAATGCGAGTAACCACCTCCCAGCCTCTGATCTCCTGTACGCGCAAAATATCAACGCCATAACTCTCTGATCCTGAAATAAAGGTGAGGTACTCATCACCTTGATGCTCTTCAGCACTTATGCTCTTTGCCATCTGTTCAGACATTGGCTCTACCTTTGCTTTTCATCGCTGATTGACTCATCCCACAGCATCCAATTTGCTCTCTCTGGCAAGACGCATTAAACCCTGGATATCTAAAATCAGTGCCACTGAACCATCACCTAAAATGGTTGCCCCTGATATGCCATCAACTTTTCCATAATTAGCTTCAAGTGATTTGATAACAACTTGCTGTTGACCCAGCAGATCATCAACAAATAGGCCACAGTTGCGCCCTTCACCCTCAACCACCACGAGCAACCCCTCATTCAGCTCTTTCGCTTTAGGATTAGCAACATCAAACACTTCATGCAGACGAACGACCGGCAGGTACTCATCACGCAGTTTGAAGGTTTCACCACGCCCTGCCACTCGATTGATGCGCTCATCACGCACCTGTATCGACTCAACAATTGATACCAAGGGGACAATATAGGTCTCATCGCCAACAACAATCGTCTGGCCATCAAGAATGGCCAGTGTCAGTGGTAAACGGATAATAATGGCGGAGCCTTTACCAGGCGTGGACTCAATCTCAATGCCACCACCCAGTTCATTAATATTTCGGCGCACAACATCCATGCCAACCCCTCGACCGGAGACATCACTCACCACATCGGCTGTTGAGAAACCGGGCATAAATATCAACTCGTAGATCTCTCGATCAGAAAGGGTGTGATCTTCAGGTACCAGGCCATTTTCAATCGCTTTGCTCAAAATTCTGTCACGATTGAGGCCACGGCCATCATCCCTAATCTCAATGACAATATTGCCACCTTTATGGCAGGCACTGAGCTGAACAGTACCCAGCTCGGGTTTACCTGCTGCAACTCGCTCATCCGGCATCTCTAGGCCATGATCAAGACTATTCCGTACAAGGTGAACCAATGGGTCACCAATTTTCTCAATGACAGTTTTATCAACTTCGGTATTTTCACCGGTCATCTTCAGCTCTATTTTCTTGCCCATTTTGGTGCTGAGGTCATGCACTAAACGGGGAAAACGGCTAAAGGTAAAACTGATAGGTACCATGCGTATCTGCATGACACTCTCTTGTAATTCACGGGTGTGGCGCTCCAACTGCGCTAAACCATCACGCATGCGCTCCTCTCGGTCACCATCTCTATTTTCAGCATCCTCACCCAACATGGAGAGCATGGATTGGGTAATAACCAACTCACCAACCATATTGATCAACGTATCAATTTTTTGGATATCAACGCGGATAGAGCTCGATGTACTACCAGCTGCTTTGCGTGGCTCTTTTTTACGACGATCTTCACCACTGCGTTTATTTTCAACCGCTGGGACCAGTGTTGGTTTTTCCACCTCTTCGGCTTCAACCACTTGGGGAGCAGTCTCATCAACCAACTCCATCACCGCTAATTCACAATCATCATCGACCCAGGAGAAGACCTCATCAACAGCATCTCTGGATATCTCACCATGCAGGTAGATATCCCAGGAAAGGTAGCTATCTTCTGGTTCATACTCATCAAGTGAGGGGAGTGCGGAGAGGTCACAAGTGATTTTTAGATCACCCAACTCATCCAGTTCACGGATAATACGTAGCGAGTCATTACCCGTACGCAACATGTGGGGTAATGGGCGGAAGACAATATGCCAGCCCAAATTTTTGCCAGCATTGGAGGTAGCTTCACTGGTCTCAGAACTCATCTCTGAGTCTGGGGAAGAGGTTACTACCTCACCATTTAAGATTTTATTTAATGCAACTTGCTGAATATTCGCTTGCTCTTCATCATGGTCTTCACCATTACTGGTCGCCGTCAGCATCTCACGCAACACGTCAACAGAGCTTAATAGAACATTAACTGTCTCACTGGTAACAGGCCGTCGCCCATCACGCATCTCATCCAGTAAGGTCTCCATAATATGGGTAAAACTGGATATATGGTTAAACCCAAATGTACCACCCCCCCCTTTTATAGAGTGTGCAGCCCGAAAAATGGAGTTAATCTCTTCTGGGTCAGCGGCTCCAGGATCCATATTGAGCAAGCCAGACTCCATAATATCAAGCCCTTCGAAACTCTCTTCAAAGAAGACTTGATGGAACTGTTCCATATCGATCGACATATGCCCCTCCGGGGTTATATCAGTCTAAAACTACTTAGATTAACCCAGCACTTTTTTAATGGTAGCTAAGAGCTGCTCAGGGTTAAATGGCTTAACAATCCAACCTGTGGCACCCGCCGCTTTACCCTGCTGTTTCTTATCCATACCTGACTCAGTGGTCAACATCAGTAGTGGTGTAAACTTAAAATTGGGCAGTTTGCGTAGTTCAGCAATCAGCTCAATACCATCCATATTTGGCATGTTGACATCCGTAACAACCAGATCAAACGAACGTGTCTTAGCCACCGCCAAAGCCTCAACTCCATCTGACGCTTCAACGACCTCATAACCTGAGCCTTTTAGCGTAAATGAGACCATTTGGCGCATCGATGCGGAATCATCCACTGCAAGAATACTTGCCATAGTTTTCCCCTTACATTTGGCAAAAATATTTTTAAATACGGCACCCACTACACCCATCTCAATAGGTCATGTTGCCACTCGCTTACAATGGGAGTATCGGCGCGGGAATAGCATTCTTTAACTATTTTCTAACTAAAACAGCATCCACACACATCAACCCAATTAAAACCCCACAAATCACTGTTATTAATAGATTTATTAAACAGGCACTACAATTCACACGACCAAATAAATGACCATTAATAACGGATCATTTAAGTCTGTTTTCTCTCTCCACAACCCACCACACAGTATCATCAACACCACACTCTTCACTTAAGACAACCAAGCAACTGGAGTCGATGACCTCACTAGGCATTCACGCCACAGGACAGTATTGTTAAGGTAAAAATTGGTGCTGACTGGGCCAATGAATCAAGAGAGACATTGGATGAAATTGTTGGCGGCATTAAAAAAATGAGTGACATCATCTCTGAAATTGCCGCAGCCAGCCAAGAGCAATCAACAGGTATTGATCAGGTCAACCAAGCCGTTACCAGTATGGATGAGTTGACACAACAAAATGCTGCACTGGCTGAAGAGACAGGAGCTTTTACTCCTATTTTTTTATACATCGATCAACTAACGTATGCATCTTATGACGCAATGGGCAAGGAGTTAACTCCAATAGAATGAAACGCTAGTAAACAGAAAGAATTTGGTAGACTTTATAGAATAGTGCTTCTATTCTTCTTGCAAAATATTGGTTGCGGTATCTATCAATGGGAAAAATAGGGGTACAAAGGATCTGCCTTGGGCAAAGCATTTTATTGCTTTTTCTTATACTCTTTTTTAGCCCAGTCTATAGTGATGTAAATCGTACAAGCCATTTATTAGCCCCCCCCCCACAACCCATTGTAATTGTCTACAACAATGGCGTGCCTCCAATGAAATTCACTAATGACAACGGCAAAGCCGATGGCATTTTAATCGATTTATGGCGGCTCTGGTCAGAGAAGTCTGGCATTGATGTGACATTTAAAGAAGCACGTTGGGATCAGGCTCAACAGATGATTCTCAATGGCCAGGCAGATATCCATGCAGGGCTGTTCTACACCAAAGAGAGAGATGAGCTTTTTGACTTTACATCACCATTACTGACACAGGACTATTTTGTCTTTCTTGATCGAAGTATCAGTGGTATCAATAAGCTATCAGAGCTGAGTGGATTTAAAATTGGCGTTCCAAAAGGGTACACCAGCCGCTATACCGCAGAGCATTTACCTAATGCAACATTGACAGAATTTGAGAGTTTTGTACCGCTTTATGAGGCAGCATGGCGGGGAGATGTACGGGTGCTGATCTCTCCATTAGTTAATTTACGTTACTACACACAGCTGAAAGAGAGGGAACAGCGCTTTCATCGGCTCCCTGGCGCACCCTTTTACTCCATGACCTATCAAGCTGTTTTAGCAGATAAAAATCAGGCACTTCACAAATTGGTTGATGCAGGAATGGCCTCTATCTCAGATGAAGAGCGGGCAGCCATTGAGCAGAAGTGGCTAGAGTCGGCACGCACTAATACTAAAGATGTCGTGACAATAGCTTTTCGGCTGGATAGCGCACCACTGCAGTTTCTCAATCATGAGGGTAAGGCGGCTGGTGTTTTGATCGACTTCTGGCGCTTATGGTCTGAAAAATCAGGGCTTCCCATTCGTTTTGTTGGTGGTACTAACAAAGAGACTCAGATGATGGTCAGAGATGGGCAGGCAGATCTAAATGCGGGTCTATTTGAGAGTGAAAAACGAGCTGATTTTATGGCCTTCTCTGAGCCAATATTTAGCAGCTCTTACCACATTTTTTTTCGCCCTGAGACCGAGGGCATAGAGAGTGCAGATGACCTAAAGGGACATCGGGTTGGCGTAACTCAGGGTAGCTTTCATGAGAGCTATATGCGCAAGCACTTTCCTGATGTCAATTTGGTCTTATTTAAGGGCTATCAAGAACTCTTTGAAGCGATCACAAATGACCAAATTCAGCTCATCATCACCCAGCCCCTCTATCTGAACTACTATCTAAAGCGACATGGTTTACCCAATATCTTTAGCCAACTAGACCCTCCTCTCTATACCCGCTCATATAAAGCGGGTGTCGCCAAAGATGCAAGCGATCTATTAACACAAATCAACCAACAATTGCTTGCAATTACTCCAGAAGAGCACAGTAATATTAGCCACCGCTGGTTAGGGCTCGAGTGGATTGAAGAGCAGCAACCTACGATTAAGTTCACAGCCAAAGAGAAGGCTTGGTTAAAGTCACACCCAGTAATCAACGTAGGGGTAGACCCAAGTTGGCCACCCATTGAATTTTTTTCTGAACAGGGGGTGTATCAGGGCATCTCATCAGAATATATCACCTACCTAAGTGAGATGCTGGCTGTTGAGATGATAGCCACAAAAGATCTCACCTGGACAGAGGTTTTAGAGCGCGTTGAAGCGAGAGAAATTGATCTACTACCCGCCGTAGCCAGGACAGAACAAAAGGAGAAATACCTCAATTTTACAAAGCCCTATCTTAACTTTCCTCTTGTCCTCTTTACCCGTAATGACTCAGCCTACATAAACAGCCTGGAGGATCTAAAAGGTAAACAGCTAATTGTTGAGATAGGCTATATGGCGCATGAACTATTGCAGCGTGACCACCCCGGATTGCCACTCATTCTGGTGCCTGATACAGAGGAGGCACTGCTGCGGCTAGCACAGGGTGATGGTGATGCCTATATCGGAAATTTAATGGTTGCCAGTTTTGTAATTGGCCAGCAAGGTTACAATAACCTCAAGGTAGCTGCACCGACTGAATACACCTACGACCTTAGTATCGGTGTACGTAAAGATTGGCCAGAACTGATCCCTATTTTACAACAGGCTCTCGACAAGCTGACAGCTGAACAGAAGACCACTATTCAACAAAAATGGCTGGCCATTAAGTATGACTTAAGTGCCGATTACACCCTCTTATGGCGTGTTATTGTGATTGCTCTGCTCATTATGTTTTTCGGCACACTTTGGGCTCTACAGGTGCGACAACAGAGAGAGGCACTTGCTGAAAAAGAGGCGCGGTTACGTGCTATTTTTGAGGCATCAAAATCGGTCTCATTTATTATTGCGAGTGGGGAGGATGAGCCTAAAATCATTGAATTCAGCCCAGGTGCAGAGGTGATATTTGGGTATACACGAGAAGAGGCCATTGGCTTGCCAGCAGTAAAGTTCTACCGTGATGAAGAGGTAGATAGCTTCCAAAACACAATACGTTTATTGAAAGAGGAGCGGCGCACCCTCACGGGTGAGATTGAACTAGTACACAAAGATGGTCGTCACTTTCCTGTGCTCTATTCACTCTACCCCATGTTCTCAGAGAGTGGTGATTATCTGGGTGGACTTTCAGTCGCTATTGATATCACCCATCGAAAAGAGGTAGAAAAGGCACTGCAAAAAGCAAAAAACAGGGCTGAAGATGCCAACAAATTTAAGAGCCAGTTTTTAGCCAATATGAGTCATGAGATTCGTACGCCCATGAATGCCATTATCGGCATGAGCTACTTAGCGATGCACTCAGAACTGAACCCAAGGCAATATGACTACATCAGCAAAATTAGCAGCTCTGCCCACTCACTACTGAGCATTATCAACGATATCCTCGATTTCTCAAAAATAGAGGAGGGCAAACTCAATATTGAAATCACCAGCTTTAAAATTGATGAGGTGATGGAGAGTTTGGCCAACCTAGTCACAATGAAAGCTGAGGAGAAAGAGATTGAGATTCTCTTCTCTCGTGATCCGGCCCTCTCATCCCGCCTGCAAGGTGACCCACTAAGATTGGGCCAAGTGTTGATTAATCTAACTCAAAATGCGATCAAATTTACTGAATCTGGGGAGATTTTGGTCAGTGTTCGCATGGTTGAAAGTGATGAAAAAGAGGTGAAAATACAATTTAGCGTACGTGATAGTGGCATCGGTATTGATAATAAGAAAATAGCAGATCTCTTCAATGCTTTTACTCAGGCAGATGGCTCAGCAACGAGAAAGTATGGTGGAACAGGGTTAGGGCTTAGCATTAGTAAGCAACTGGTTGAATTGATGGGCGGTGAGATTAGCGTTGAGAGTGAGCTGGGTAAAGGCAGTACCTTTAGTTTCACACTCTGTTTTGAGCACTCAATTAAGTGCATCGAATATAAACCATTGCTTAATAATAACCTGCAAAACCTAAGCGTGTTGGTAGTCGATGACAATGCCAGCGCCCGCCAAGTGCTGCAAGAGATGTTGGAGTCATTCTCCTACAACGTGACATTAGCGGCATCAGGTCAGGAGGCGTTAGCTGGTTTAGAGGCAGGCCACCACTATGACCTTGTCTTGATGGATTGGCAGATGCCAGAGATGGATGGTATTGAAACCAGTCAGCGCATCAAATCAAACAAACAAATGGCCGATTTACCAATCATCATCATGGTAACAGCCTATAGCCAAGAGGAGGTGATGCAGCAGGCTGATCAAGTGGGTGTGGAGGGGTTCCTCGTAAAACCTATCAACCCATCACTCATGTTTGATGCAATTGCACGCGTCTTCAGTAGTGAGAAAGAGATCACCTCCAATGCCATATTAATGCAACAACGGCGAATCAAAGAGCGCTTACAAGGGAAAGTATTACTGGTTGAAGATCACCCCATCAATCAGCAGGTCGCTAGGGAGCTACTAGAGGGGTTTGGTCTTGTTATTGGCATCGCCTCAAATGGCCTTGAGGCTGTTAAAGCAGTGTTTGAGACCGATTTTGACCTAGTGCTAATGGATATTCAAATGCCCGAGATGGATGGTTTTGAGGCGACTAAACACATCAGAGAGGATGGCCGTTTTACCAATTTGCCCATTATTGCGATGACAGCCCACGCATTAGCAGGTGACCGAGAACGATGCATTGAACAAGGGATGAATGAGCATCTCTCAAAACCCGTCTCACCCGATGAGCTTTTTAAAATGCTTTGTAGATGGCTGAAGCGCGATAGGAGGGAGATGCCCCATCTGACTACAGAGGAGCCTGCTAAGAAAGGAGATGATCTGCCACCAGAATCGCTACCTGGAATAGATATTCAGTGGGGTGTCACACGTGTTGGTGGCAACCACACACTATTTAAAAAGTTGTTGGGTGAGTTCTACCAACGTCATCATACTGATAAAAATAATATCACTGAATTACTACACAATGGTGATGTTGATGGTGCTAGACGTTGTCTCCACACCCTACAAGGTGTTGCAGGTAATATTGGTGCAGAACATTTTCAAAAAGAGGCGCGTAATCTAGAGAGTGCCATTCTTGCCGGCAAGATTGCACAGAATGGTAAACTGCCCAAGCATTTCACCTCCACATTTAATCAGTTATTTGAGTCATTAGCCCTCTTTATGGATGATGCTGTAGTGCCACAGCATGATGAAAGCAAGGTGCAAGAGCTTAGCAATGATGAGCTTATAGATGCACTCAAAAACCTATCTACCATGATAAAAGATGGTAATCCAGATGTCATTGAACCGTTAAAAAAGATTGGGGCTGCCAAGAGCACGCCTCACGTTGACTCACACCTCAAAAATTTAAAGGACCAAGTAGGAAGTTATGATTTTGACGAAGCAAGTAGTACGCTTGAGCGATTGATTGAAATACTGGAATAGTAGAGAGACTAAAGATGAGCACAAAGAGGGATAAAATTCTTATTGTTGATGATGAGAGCTTCTATATTGATGTGCTTGTTAATCTATTGAATGACGAATATAGCATTGCAGTGGCTAAGGATGGTGAGCAGGCACTGAGCAGAGCTGAGAGTAACTCACCGCCTGATCTTATCCTGCTTGATATATTGATGCCGACTATGGATGGATATGAGGTCTGTCGTCGATTAAAAAGCCAGCCAAATACATCAGATATCCCTATTATCTTTCTCACCGTAAAGAGTGAGGTGGAAGATGAGATAAAAGGCTTTAACTTGGGAGCCTCTGACTACATCACCAAACCGATGAGCCCACCCATCGTCAAATCTAGAGTTAGAACACATTTAGCACTTGTTCATGCGTGGAAAAAATTGAAAACACAGAACAAAGTGTTAGAACAACGTGTATTAGAGCGCACCCGCGAAATCCAACAGACCCAAGATGTTGCCATCTACTGCCTCGCCTCCCTTGCTGAAACGCGAGACAATGAGACCGGCAACCATATTCGTCGCACACAACACTATGTCAAATTGCTGGCAAAATATCTGCAAGATCACCCACGCTTCCGCCATCAAATTAGTGACAAATATATTGATATCCTATTCAAATCAGCCCCCCTGCATGATATTGGAAAAGTGGGAGTGCCTGATCGTATTCTCCTCCACCCTGGCAAATTAGAGGGTGAAGATTGGGCAGAGATGAAGCGGCATGCACAATATGGCCGAGATGCTATTTTAACTGCTGAGAATGATTTAGGTAGCACCTCATTTCTACGTTTAGCACGTGAAGTGGCCTATTCTCACCATGAGTGTTGGGATGGTTCGGGCTACCCCGAGGGACTAAAAGAGAGTGAGATTCCTCTCTCAGGGCAACTGATGGCTGTTGCAGATGTTTATGATGCGTTAATTAGTCGGCGCGTCTATAAAGAGCCCTTCTCTCATGAAAAAGCTGTAGCCATTATCCTTGCAGATAGTGGTACACGTTTTGATCCAGAAATTATAGAAGCTTTCACTACGCTACAGGATGAGTTTAACAACATAGCTAAGCAATTTACCGATACCTAAACAGCTAAGATAACCTGCCTATTTAGAGCCACCCTAATCTTCAAAGCAGTGCTTACTCGCCTTAACTTGGCGCAGCGCTTCAATGCGCACCTTTACCTCTTCAATTTGATTCTGTTCAACATGATCAAAAGCAATCGGATAAGCAAGATAGGTTAGCGCAACAGGAAAAGCGACAGTACCAACCGTTGCCGCTGTACCCACGTAGGGGTCTTTCTCAAATGCTGGTTTCTTAGAGTAGGTTAGTGGCATTAATGCCGCGATCTCCTGCTCTATAACCGCACATGTCTTCCCATAATCAGCCTCTGTACCAGTGGGTGCTTCTGGCCTTGAGTAGAGTTGATGCAACTCACCGGCAGATGCCAGCATGGGAAACAGCAGAGGTAGCAGCAAGTAGCCGTACGTTGTCACCATCATTCTCCTATTTATGGGGGTATCAAACTCATTTTAGGACTGATTCATTGAAATAGTAACCCAATGAGAGCTCAAGCCGCTGGTGGTGCTCTTCAGCACGTTTGATACAGTGATGGACAGCTGAATTCACCCTGTATGCTGCCAACACGCATATTGGTTATCTGGATTCATGTTTTTGCGTACACCCGAAGTCTAATGCAACACATGGCTCTTCTCCATGCACCCATGCATCATGCCCAGGTGATAATTCAAATGCTTGGCCTGGCCCTACGATTTTCTCTTCCCCACTAACCCCTTTGACGACAAAACTTCCAGAAATGATATAACCGATATGATTTTCTGATGGTTTGTCTGTTTGTTTGCCAGCATGCTCTGACCATTTCCAACCTACCTTATATGTGCCTAGACCCACATAAGATGTTCTAAGCCTTTCAGCAGAACGGGAACTGCCATCAATGAATTCTTTGGCATTTCCTGAATCATCAAGATTTCTTATAACAATTTCCACTACGATCTTTTCCTTTGTATGGGACACTGCTAGATTCGAAGGCAACTAACAAGCGCTTAGGCCCTATGAAGTTTGGCAATAAAATCATCTCCAATACTTGGTACCTGCAACTACACATCAATATTCTATTCACCCGAGAGGAAGATGATGGGGACATCAGGAAATTCAGTACGCTCTTCAATAATTGCCGTCAGCTCAATGCCGCTCACCCCGAGCATGTAGAGATCCATCAAAAGCTGATCTGGTTGAAAAAACTCAATCACCTCCGCTATCGGCCATGAAGAGCGGAGGTGATCATACGTTTATTGCTTCCTTTTAGAGGCCGCAACCCGCATACGCAGTGCATTCAGTTTGATAAAACCTTCAGCATCTTTCTGGTTATATGCGCCTGCATCATCTTCAAAGGTGGCGATCGACTCATCAAAGAGGCTGTTGCTCTCAGATTTACGACCCGCAATAGAGATGTTGCCTTTATAGAGTTTCAGGCGAACCTCACCATTAACCACCTGTTGAGTGTGGTCAATAGCCGCCTGCAACATCTCGCGCTCTGGGCTCCACCAGTAACCGTTATAGATCAGGCTGGCGTAGCGTGGCATCAGTTCATCCTTCAGATGTGCCGCTTCACGATCAAGAGTGAGTGACTCCATCGCACGATGGGCTTTGAGGATGATGGTGCCACCTGGGGTCTCATAACAGCCACGAGATTTCATACCGACATAGCGGTTCTCAACAATATCATCTCGGCCAATACCATTGGCACCACCAATCTCATTCAGCTTGGCCAGCAGCGTTGCTGGGCTCATCTTCTCACCATCTATAGAGACGAGGTCACCCTTCTCAAAACCGAGTTCGATGTAGGTCGCCTCATCAGGGGCCAGCTCAGGTGCAACAGTCCAGCGCCACATATCATCAAGTGGCTCTAGCCATGGATCTTCCAGCTCATTCCCTTCATAGGAGATGTGCAGCAGATTGGCATCCATCGAATAGGGTGAGCTACCATCACGTTTTTTAGCATCAACCGGAATACCATGCTTATCAGCATAAGCGAGCAGTGTCTCACGTGAGTTAAGATCCCACTCGCGCCATGGGGCGATAATCTCAACATCGGGTTTCAGTGCGATAGCACCCAGCTCAAAACGCACTTGATCATTGCCTTTACCGGTCGCACCATGAGAGACAGCATCGGCCCCCGTCTCATTGGCAATCTCTACAAGACGTTTGGCGATCAAGGGTCGAGCAATTGAGGTACCCAGCAGATACTCACCTTCATAGATGGTATTTGCCCGCATCATCGGGAAGACAAAATCACGCACAAACTCTTCGCGCAGATCATCGATATAGATCTCTTTGATTCCC
>Ga0256834_1000447_pt1 | contig 29877 bp, 28 predicted proteins | sample 4281140metaG_FD_190536 | JGI IMG/M metagenome (GOLD analysis project Ga0256834, IMG submission 190536) | Hydrothermal vent microbial communities from East Pacific Rise, Pacific Ocean - 4281-140 | ecosystem: Environmental > Aquatic > Marine > Hydrothermal vents | place: Pacific Ocean: East...
GGCGGCTGGAAGGCTCAAGCCGGAATACCGAGATTTTCGTGCCGGGGACGTATTGCATTCCTTGGCGGATATCAGCAAGGCTAGGGAACTGATTGGATATAGTCCGGAGTACTCCATCGAAACCGGGTTGGATCAGGCTGCTGACTGGTATTTGGCACATTTGACCGGGAAGTAATTGCCAGCAGTAGCCTTTGCTGTTGCGGGGAGAAGGGAAGGAGGCGTGGAGGGAGTAAAAAATGAGACATGGAAAAGTACTGATTGGGACAATCCTTTTGGGCTTGGGTGCCTTCGTGTTGTCGGCATGCAGTGAAGAGGAAAACGGCATGAAAAACAATACTCCTTTCTTGCTGACACCCACTGATACCCAGATCAAGGCGCTGTCGGGAAAAACCTTTTATTTTGCGCATCAGTCTGTCGGCTATAATATTGTTGATGGTATTGCTAAGGTGCTTGAACGGAGGGGGCAGCGTGGCCTGCTTAGTATAAAGGAATTGAAGGCAGGCCAGCCTGTGCCGCAAAAGGGGCTGTTGCATTCTACTATTGGCAGCAATGGTGACCCGGAAAGCAAGATGAGCGAATTCCGGAGCTTTCTCGATGATCACCTGGGGGATGCCCATCTGGACATGGCCATGCTGAAGTTTTGCTATGTGGACATCGGAAAGAAGACCGATGTGCCAGCGTTGGCCAGCGATTATGGCAGCGCCCTGTCTCGCTTGAGCGCGGAACACCCTGAAACCCGCATTTTGTATTCCACGATTCCATTGCGTGTTTTCAACCGCAGCTGGAAGGCCAAAATCAAACGATTGTTCGGCATGGAGGTTTGGGGGGATGAGGAAAACATCAAGCGGAATGAGTACAATGCGGTGATCCGGGAGAAGTATGCCCATACGGGGCGTCTTGCCGATATTGCGGATTGGGAGTCTCGTTACCCTGATGGGCAGTTACGCCGCATGGAATTGTTCGGTAGGCAATATGCAGAGCTGATTCCAGAGTATACGGATGATGGCAAGCACCTGAATAGCTATGGGCAACAGGTTGTTGCAGGGCGCTTGCTTGAATTCCTGGCCAGTCAGGTGACGGAAAAGCAGTAACCTGCGACAGGGAATCCGAACAGCAATAGCATGCCGGAGGCATAGCCTCCGGATACTGATTGTTACTCCATATTCATGTGATGCCGCCATGGTGTGGGAGCTTCAATCCACAGGGGTTATTGGGGGGAAGGTGAAGTTCAAGATCGTTCTGGCAGATAAGAATAATCCGGATCACATTTGCGCCATACAACGTCTGTGGGATAACAACCTGCGCTTCATTGGAGAAGGGCGGTTCGAATGGCTTTATCAGAATAATCCTGCAGGCGATACCATTACCTGTTTGGCAGTTGTTGAGAAAACCGGGGAAATCATTGGCACAGCGTCTGCAATGTGCCGTAACTTCCATTTTGACGGGAAAACCTTCAAAGCCGGTATCGCCATCGACTTTGCCATAGATGTGGAATACCGGGTGTTTGGGCCCGCGCTGCTTTTACAGCGTACGCTTGTCGAACAGGCTTGGGGGCAGGGGCTGGATTTCATGCTCGGGTTTCCTAATCTGGCCTCTCAGGGAATTGTAAGGCGTGTGGGCTATGAGCGGATTGGAAACAGTATGCGCTTCTCACGGCTGATCAGAACCCGCGACAAGCTGACAGCCGTGCTCAGGGAGAGAGGTTTGCCCACCTTGCTGGCCGGACCTGCCTCAGTTGTGCTGGATGCAGGACTGTACCTGAAAACCCGATTGAGTGGCTCACAAGGTACCGCGCGAACTATCGCATCAGAAAAGGAGTTCGGTGACTACCAGTGGCGGGCTTTTCAATATGGAAACATTGCTACTCATACTTTTCATGGGGAATATGGTGAGGATTTTATCCGATGGCGCTACTTGCAGTGTCCCTACAAAGACTACCAGTTGTTCTCTTTGTTCGATGAACAGCAGCCAGTGGCTTTTCTTGTGTTCTCTTTCAGTGATAACGGGCTGGTACTTGTGGATGATTTCCGTTATTTGGAAGAAAAGTGGCTTGCACCCCTGTTTCATCATTTCTGGCGAAAAATGCATCGGAACGTCCATGTCGCCATCAATGTCGGACTGGTGGTTGGTGAGAATACTGAAAAGTTGATGACAGATGCCGGGTTTATTGCGCGACCTTCCGAGCGCTGGGGAGGAATTCTTTCCAACCCGGACATATCGATGGATTGGAGAAAGATCCTTAATGAGGGTGGCTGGTATATAGCTGATGGGGAAATAGATTTGTGAATAGAATAGCCTTCATCAATACCAATATGAAGCAGTCCAAGCGGGGGTCAACCTCTGGGGAGGGTCACTGACATGGTTGCTCAAGAGTTCCGCAAACTTTTGTTTGTGAACTATTCCCTTGAAATGGGCGGTATTGAGACTTTATTACTGGAGCTTTCTCGGGCTATGAGGAACGGTTCCCGTTATGAGCCTGGTATCTGCGTATTTGAGACTGAGGGGAAGTTGAAAAAAGAGTTTGAAGCTATTGGTGTGCGGGTGCATGTCCTGCAGAAAAAACACTCCCGGGATTATTTTCTTCCCTTTAGAGTGCGTGGCCTCATCCGGCAGGAAGGCTATGATCTGGTGCATGCCCACAACCAGGTTTCCTGGTTATATGGTGGTATGGGCGCAGTGCTTGCGGGAAAACCATTGATTTATACGGAGCATACCTCGCTGGAAAAGTTTCAGCCTTTCCAGCAGAGGAATCTGAAGATGATCCTGAAGCCGTTGGGGAAGAAAACCGAGTTGGTGACCACGGTGGCGAAGCACCTGATGCCGTCCCTGCTGCATGATATTGGCATTCCGGCTAAACGCTTGAGAAACATCTACAATGGCATCGACCTCACTCCCTACCAGATTGAAGTCGACCGGGAAGAAAAACTCCGTGAGCTGGGATTTCCTTCTTCTGGCAAGACCATTGGTATCGTAGCCAGTCTTACGGATGCCAAGGATCATGCAACGCTATTGCGTGCTTTTGCCCAGGTTCTTCCAAAAGTAGCCGGGGTTCGGCTGGTTATCGTCGGAGAAGGGCCTCTCGAAGAAACCATGCGCAGCCTGGTGGGTATCCTGGATATCGGCAATCATGTGCACTTCCTGGGGGTGCGGCGGGATATTCCAGAGCTGCTACAGCTTTTTGATGTGTTCACCCTGTCCTCCGTTATTGAAGGCCTGCCCATCTCGTTGCTGGAAGCCATGGCCAGCGCATGTCCGGTGGTGGCGACACGGATTCCTGGAGTGGATGAACTGGTAAGCGAGGAAAGCGGCATACTGGTTCCCCATTCCAGTCCCGACAAGCTGGCTGACGCGCTGATCCGGGTATTGACTGAAGATGGCCTGGCGGAGAGACTGGGACAGGAAGGGCGGCATCGCGTGCAGGGTGGATTCAGCTTCGATGCCATGATTCAGGCCTATGTGTCCTTCTATGACGAGGTTTTAGGCCGTTCATGATACAGACTAGTAATCCATGACAACGGCTTTTCTGTTTTCTCTGCTGATCCTGATTTATACATATGTTGGGTATCCAGTGCTCATCACCTTGCTGGCCAGGCTTTTCCCTTTTCGACTGGCGCCTTTAGATAGTGTTTATCCTTTCGTTTCAGTGCTTATTCCCGTTTACAATGGAGAGGCATTCATACAAGGGAAGCTGGAAAGCCTGCTAGGGCAGGACTATCCATGCGACAGGCTGGAAATCCTGCTTTGTTCCGATTGCAGTGAGGATGGCACGGATGAGTTGCTCCGGGAATATGAAAAGAAGTTTCCGGAGCAGGTGCGGGTATTTCACATGGATGAGCGTTCTGGCAAGCCGGTTATCCTCAATCGTCTGAGGCGGGAGGCAAGGGGGGAGGTGCTGCTGATGACGGACATACGCCAGCCGCTGGAACCAGACTGCGTGGCGCAGTTGTCGGCCCGCCTGGCTGAGTCCTCTGTGGGTGTTGCCGGAGGGCAACTACTGTTACGGGGCGAGACCGGTGCGGGCTTGTACTGGAAATATGAAAACCATATACGCTTGTCTGAGTCGGCATTTCGCAGTGTCACCGGCGTGTCAGGGTCGTTGTATGTGATTGCGGCGGCTGACATGCAGGACCTGCCCCCTGATATTATTTTGGACGATGTTTGGGTTCCCTCGCTGCAGTTGCTTCAGGGCAGAAGGGTAGTGCTGGTGCCAGAGGCTGTTGCCTGGGACGAAGCCATGGACGATGGACGGGAATTCGGGCGCAAAACTCGTACTCTGGCAGGAAACTATCAACTGCTGGGCCACTTGCCAGCCCTGCTGTTTCCATTCCGCAATCCCGTGTGGTTTGAATTTGTTTCTCACAAGATTCTGCGCCTGGTTTGCCCCTGGGCGTTGCTGGTGTTGCTGTTCAGCAATGTGATCCTGGTGTTTGGGGGAAGCGGCAGCGGAGACAGTCTGTTATCTCTTTCTTCACAGATGTTACTGGTGGGTCAATTGGTGTTTTACCTGCTGGCTCTTCTGGGGCAAAAGGCGGGAAGGCTGGGCAATCTTGTGCGGACTTTTGTGATACTCAATATTGCCGCACTGGTAGGATTGTGGCGTCATTTGCGTGGCAAGCAGAAGATTGCCTGGTAACGGGAAAGGATGAGGAGCATGAGCATAGGACGACAGATCAAGCATATGGCTGGCTATGTTGCCCCTGGTTGGCTATTGTTCCGTGGCAAGCATCCTTCGGGAAAGGTTCTTGCCCTGAGTTTTGATGATGGTCCGCATCCGGTGCACTCTTCCGGTATCCTCGATGCTTTGGGGGAGGCAGAGGTGCGCGCCACTTTCTTTCTGGTAGGGAGAGAAGCGGAAAAATACCCCCATCTGGTGCGCCGCATGCTGGATGAAGGGCATCAGGTGGCGAATCATACATACATTCATTTTGGGCTGCAGAACAGCACGCCCATGGAATATGCTATTGATGTGGAGCGCTGCCAGATGCTTCTCGAGGATATTTGCAGGCAGAAGCTGGAGCGAAGTTTCCGCCCCCCTTATGGCAGTATCCCACCTGCAGTGTTTCTACAGCTGGTGCGCCGAGGTTATCGTGTTGTTTTCTGGTCGGTGGATAGCGATGACTCGCGTCTTGGAAATGCAGCCGATCTTGTGGGCAGCGTTTCTCGCCGAGAACTGGTTGCTGGTGATGTGCTGCTCATGCATGAGGACTATGCACATACTCTGGAAGCCTTGCCGGAAATGTTGCGTCTACTGAAGAAACGTGAATTTGATTTCGTAACCTGCGCAGAGTTGTAATAAATGGAGAATCACCACAAGAACAGCATAGTGCTATTTCCACGTATCCTCTATCATCACCGCACTCAGGGGCGAGGGGGAGAAGGTGTGCACATTCGGGAAATTGTAGGCGCACTGCGAAAGCTCGGTTGTAAAGTGGAGCTGCAGGAACCCCCCGGTGTAGATGCCATGCACGCGTGCGAGACCGAGGCTACGCCTGCCATACAGCAGGGAGCATCTTCGTTTTATTCCAGAGCGTTTAAAATCCTTAGTCAACATGCTCCCCAGTTTGTTTTTGAGGTCGCAGAGCTGGGCTACAATCTGTGGGCTTGGTTCCTCCTTTCCCGCAGGATGCGAGAGGGGCGCTTTGAGATTTTCTATGAGCGTTATGCTTTCTTCAGCTTTATTGGTACCTGGCTGGCTGCTTGGAGAGGCATCCCTTCGGTGCTGGAAGTGAATGAAATCAGTGGTATTGAAAGGATGAGGGGGCAGGCAATGCCATGGTTGGCGCGAAGAATCGAAGCAGCCGTATTCAAGCGCGTCGACTGCATTCTGGTGGTTTCCAATTATCTCAAGGATGCTCTTGTGGAGCGTGGAGTGGAAGGGGGTAAGGTTCATGTCCTGCCCAATGCCGTGCGTGAGGGTGTGTTGACCAGTGATGGGCCTTTGGGTGAAGAAATGCGCATCCGGTTGAACCTGCAAGGTCGTACTGTGGTGGGTTTTGTCGGTCAGATTGCGCGCTGGGACCGGCTTGACCTCCTCATGGAGGATGTCGCTCAACTGCTGCCGGACATGTTGGATCTGCACCTGCTCATCGTTGGCCCCTGTCCCTTCATGGAAGAATTGCGGCAACAGGTAGAGCGCCTTTCCTTGCAACATGCCGTAACCCTGACCGGGCCCGTTGAAAGAGCTGACGTGGCGGCGTATATCAGCATTATGGATATTTGTGTACTACCACATTCCAACCCGTTCGGCTCACCCATTGTCATGTTTGAATACATGGCCATGGGCAAACCAGTGCTGGCGGTGGATGTGGGGCCAGTGCGAGATGTTATTCGTGATGAGGTCAATGGTTGTCTGTTTCCCATGGGCGATCGGGGAGCATTTCGCCAGCGCCTGGCTGCATTGGTGGCAGATCCTGCTTTGCGTAAACGGGTGGGTACACAAGGAAATGAGGATGTGCGCGCACGACATACCTGGGGCAGGAATGCTGAGCAGGTTCTTGAGATCATACGGGATCTGGTTTAGGCACTTCAGAGATCCATGAGAAGAGCCGGAAGACCTATGGTGCTAGGCGTATCCGTGAAGAGGCGATAGAGGATAGTGAGTACATCGTACGCATGGGGTGCTTGGGGTCGTCCAGATTGATACGGGACTTGATGGATGCCGGTTATCATTATGACCGAAAGACGGTTGCCAGCAGCTTGTGCCGTCATGGGTTACGAGCGAAGGCCGCACGGAAACGCAAGGCGACAACGAATGCCCGGTACAATCTGCTGGAGCAGGATCAGTCTTCAGGCTGCAGGGTTCAACGCTTTCTGAGTTTGCCAAGAATGTGCAGGGCGGAGCGGAATTCATCATTACAGAACAGCCATGCCAGCGAAGCATAGATGAGTGTGCCCGTAGCTACCTCCAGGAACAGCAGGGGGATGCCTGGAATGTGATCCACCATCATGAAATGAATGCCGCGAACCGTTGCCAGCATAACTGTGGCAATGAGCAGGGGAGGGAATACAGTCTTGCTGAATGCTCGTGAATCAATGCCCAGAATCCTTATGGTGATCCTGGATGTGAGAGCATAGGATAAAGGCATGCCCACCAGCCAGCCTATGCATAGCCCTAATATGCCACCCCAGTGCGCGCCAAAGTAGAGTGATGGCGTGACGATGGAAATGATGATCATCCAGTTCTTCAGTGCTTCCCTTGGTTTTCCGATGGCTTCCAGAACTGGATCCATGAGTTCTTGGGACATGCGGAAGGGGAGTATTAGCGGTAAAAGGGTTGCTGGCAGAATTGCTGCTAGCCACTTTTCTCCCAGTAGAACGGGGATCAGCACCGGGGATACGGCCGCCAGGCCGAAAAAGATGGGGAAGGCGACCAACATCGTCAGGCCATTGGCCTTTAAGTAATAAGTGCTGAGTTCATTGCCGGGTTGGTGGTGTATCTTGGAGTAGGCAGGAAGGGCTACTTGCTTGACGATGGGCGTCAGCTTGTTCAGAGGAATATGGGAAAGCTGGATAGCAATGGCATAGATGCCCAGTACCTCTGTGGGCCAGAGACGGCCGCCGATGAACAGATCCATGCTGGAAAAAATGAACCAGGCGAACATGACTAGGGTTTTTGTGCTGCCAAAGGAAATGAGGGGTAAGGATGTATTGAACCGGAATCGTGGTAGCAGCAGTATGGGATTGACCAGATTAAACAGCAGAGTGCGTATGGTGATTTCACATATGTAGCCCCAGATCAACGCCCATATTCCCAAGCCCTGCCAGGCCAGGATCAGGGTAATCAGGGCGGCGATGGCGGACGCGGCCAGCTCAGATAGGGAGCGGCGCTTGAATTGCATGCCCCGGGTGAGCATGGCACTGGGCAGGGTTCCCAGGGCGGAGATCATGAATACCACGGGCAGAATATAGAGAATAGGAATCAGGCGCTCGTCCCTGTAGTACTCGGCAGCCCAAGGTGCGAGCAGTACCATTCCTACCGCCAGCGTGAGATTGACCAGCAGAATAAGACCAAAAATTTCCTGTACCTGGCGGCGGGAAAATGAGGCAGCCTGGATCAGCGCTGCGCCCAGACCTGCACTGGCAAAGACTTCGAAGAAAGAGAGTACCACGCCCGCCATCGCCATGAGGCCATAGTCATCTGGACTCAGAATGCGGATGACCAGGAAGGTAACAGCCCAGCGTATTATCTGCGCTGCAAACTTGGAAGCTGTGACCCACTTCAGTGAGTGGGCTACTTCTCGAGTAATGCTCATTCTGTCATTCAGATCCTTTGTGTGGTCAGGATGAGGCCCCAGCTATCTGGCGCAGAAGCACTGAAGGCATTGAAGGCATTTGGGTGGAAACAGATAATTTGCCGCATTTGGGCATGATCAGAGAATACCATTTTCTGCTTGTTGACGCATGATGATGCAAGGGCTTTTGCTCGTCTCCAAGGGGGTTTCATGTGCAGATGGAAGTGTCCGGTTTCATTTTCCATGCCTAAGGTTTAAAGTCTCCGAACACGATAGGGGATCCGTAAATCCCACGCCTTTAGGCGGCAGGGTTGGAATGGTAAGCTTGATGCCATGCAGAATTACAAGCACGGCGCCCACATGATTTGGGACTGTAAGTACCACCTGGCTTGGGTGACGAAGTACCGCTATTCGATCCTGAATGGCGACATCGGGCTCAGATGTCGGGAGTTGTTACATGAGATTGCGTGTAGTAAGGAGATGACTGTCTACGCGGGTTCGATCGACCGGGATCACGTGCATATGTTGATTTGAATTCCTCCAAATTTGTCGGTATCGAAAGCGGTACAATTTCTCAAAGGCCAGAGAGTTCGCACAAGCTGTTGTCGGAGTGTTCGTTACTGCGGGAGAGATACTGGGGCCAACATTTGTGGGCGAGAGGGTATTGGGTTGCACCAAGTGGAAACGTGACAGATGAAGTCTGGAAGGAGTACATAAAGAATCAGAAGCCAGATGATCCCGATGATGATTTCAGTGTGCTATAAGTTGCCTTTAGGCGAAATGACCGGCTTTCAGCCGCAACCCGAAACCACCGGATTTTAGCCGGTGGAGCATTCACTGTGAATGAGAACGCAAAGGCAGTTTGGCAGATCAATGTTCCCGAAAAGCTACATCACAAGGGTACGGACATTGTTGCGGGGCGCCTGGAAAGTGGAGTGGCGCGGCGCTTTAGGCACTACCGTGTCAGGTTGTTTCCGGATGGCTGAAACTGGATTTATGAGGGCTTGCTACAGTTGGTCGGCGGCGGCAGTATGTAATCTCTGAAGTCGTTGGGATTGCCTTTTTTGCCAGCTTCGGCTGCCTTGATGATGTTGTACATCTCCCGGGTGGAGACGTAGTGCAGCACATAGTTTTCACCATCGTTGTAGTGGCTCTCCAGCTCTCGGAACATGGCATCCACGGGCTCCCCCAAGAGTGTGTCCATGTCACAGTCCTGGGTGCCGTGGGTGTGTACTTTGATGAAGAGCCACTCGGGGCGCCCCTGTACATGGATGCCTGCTTTTACCCATAGGGCCACGCGCTCCGGTGTGGGTGGGTAGCCTGCACGAATGTCGGAATTCTCGATGCGTGGCAACAGCCCCCACTTGCGGTTCCTCCAGTTCAGCATCAATGGTCCCTGTACGATCATAAGGTCACCCCAGGGTTTTCCGCCTACGGTCACATCCCGTCCCTGGTCATGGGATTTTGGTTGCTGTGGATTATCCATGGCATAGTAAATAGAGTTGATCTTCGAGGTCTGTGTGATACTGGGTGCTGATGGCAGGGTGAAGTCTGCGTAACAGCCTTCATCCTTGAGAATGATGAGTTCGTTGTTGATGCCGCAGTTTGAGCCATCCGGCTCGGAGTTGTCCAGGGCCCAGTTGCCATGCACAAAGCCCCATGCCAGTTTGTTGCTATCCGGCCAGGAGCTAAGGGCACCGTGGGTCTTGTGCAGATTGCTTGTGAAGCGGGATAGTTTTTCACGCAGCCCGGCTTCGGTGTCCTTGTCATGATGCAAGTGAATCTCGATCTCACCGAAGCCCTGTTTACACAGGGCTGCTATTTTGTCCAGGTGCTCCTTACGGTATTCTTCCTCGGGATAGTAGAAGCAATGTTTGGGATAGCAGCCATCAGCGTCGTGGTGCTTGTGTGCCAAGGCAGGATAACCGTTCAACCATCGATCTACCCGTTTGACTTCGATATCATAGTCTGCCTGGGACCAGCGTGGTTCGAAGTGATCCACAAAGCAGAACATGATATGAGTGGGGCCTTTATGTGCGGGGCGGGGTTTGTGCCGGATGTAATTTGGTAGCCAGATATGCATGTTCTTGGCCCAAATTTCCCGTAGCAACGCAAGAACGGCAGCCAGAGTGACTGCAAAAGCAAGTATTAGGACAATGGTCATTATTTGATGTTCCCTGCATTGTTGAACATATCCAGCATCTGCTGGACATTTTCATCCCACGAAAACTTCAGTGCGTGCCGGTGAATGCTTTCTGTATTCCAATTGCGCTCCAAGGAGGCAATCAGGCCCTGTTGCAGAGCCAGACTGTTGCCGCGCTCTAGCAGAATTCCTGTGTCATCGGTGACTACCTCCGGGATGCCGCCCACACGGGTAGCTACTACCGGTGTCCCGCAGGCCATGGCTTCCAACAGTACATTGGGTACGCCTTCATTGAAGCTGGGTAGGCATACAACATCGGCGGCATTGTACCATTGGTTCAAGGTGGTGTGATCCACCTTGCCCAGAAGGACAACCCTGTCTTCTAACTTGGCCTGGGCGCTGCGTTGTTCCATGATCTTTCTCATGGAACCTGTGCCTGCAACGTACAGCTTGAGGGCGGGGTGCCGTGAGGCCAGATTGATGAAGGCATCAAGCAGGTCCAGACAGCCCTTTTCCCTTTTCAGATTGCCCACATACAAGATGATGCGAGAATGGTCGAGCTGTAAGGTTTTCCTTGCTTGGTGATAGGGCAGGGGGTGGAAACGCCGATGGTCGATGCCATTGTAAATCACATGAATTCTTGATGGTGGGATGCCCATGTGCTGCATTTTTTCCTTGAGATCAGCGCTTACTGAAGCGATTCCAGCTACCTCCCGCCCCCAGGCCTGTATCTGCCGTCGTACCGAAGTCTGCCGGGCGGCAACATTGATGTCGTTGCCATGTACCTTGACGAAAGCCGGGATCCCCAGCTTGCGAGCGATATGCGTGCCTGCAGTGCCCTCGGGATAGCCCCAGGAAGACAAAAGGTAGTTGGGGCTGAAATCCCGGATCAGATGGCCGCATTGCAGATGGAGAGATGCCAGCATACTCATACCGTAGGAACCGCGGAGTATCCCCGGTAAATACCAGTACAGCGGGTAGGACACCTTGCCCTGTAGTGGGTGGGGGAGGAGGGGTGCCGCTGGCAGCCTGTGGCCTTGCAAGCGTTCCTTCCAGCTCATTGGTACGATGACCCTTATTTCCATGTGTTCCGCGAGTCGGTTGAATTGCTGGAAATTGAAGGTTCCCCGGTGATGATCCCATGGCGTGGGATAGAGGTTGGTGACTATCAGCAGTCGTGGCTTCATGATCAGACAAAACTAAGCAACAGGCGAACTGTAAAGTAAAGGAAGATCACTGATGAGGCGGAGGTGAAGGCCCAGAACCAGAAATGATCGAAGAACCGATAGGGTTTCTCTTCCGGGTTGCGCAGGCGTGTGCCCTGGTAATGGGCGACAGCCATGCCGCAGAGCAGAAGTAGCTGCAGGGAATAACTGCGGCTGAGAAAGAAAGACGCGGCAGCCAGCCCCACAAAAGACAGGAACAGTGCGCGGGCTATGGCTTGGTCTTCAGGAGCTGGTTCCTGCTTGCCGGGAAGCTCTTTTTCTATAGTGAACATCAAGGTATCAGTTTTCCCCTGTAACCGGTTTTCCGTAAGAATCTGCCATGCCGGTTTTACTTTCTTTCTGGATTTCTGCAGCAAGTACATCATCACGATGCAGGAGCCGAAGAAGGTGAACCAAAGAAAATAGCCCGGAATGCCGAGTTCTGCCAGAACAAGAATGTATGAGTTATGTGCGGTCAGTGGGTTGTGATCGCCGAACAGCCCAAATCCGACGCCGAATACCGGGTTTGCCTGGAGCATCTGCATGCCTTCGTACCATGCTTCCACGCGGCCATGGGCAGATGCCTCTCCAGGGTCGATAGTATCCAGTCGTGTGCTCAGTAACAACATCAAGGGCAGGACAAACATGCCGGCAAGGCCAGTGCGCACAATGCCGAAGCGGCGCCAGGAATAGATGCCCAGAATGGCTCCCAGAGCAAGGATGGTTCCACGGGAATCCGTAAGCTTGATGCCCCAGAGAATGACGCCGACGCACACCAACAACAGCAGTTTCATCAGTGTATTCCGGCTGATGCGCAGCAAGTACATGGCCATGGGTAGAGCCGTGACCAGGGACAGCCCAACGTCATTCGGATCATTGAACAAACCAATGTAGCGTATGCGTCCAAGAACGGGTACTTCCCCTGTCCACCCGGTGCCTGTCAGCTTCTGCTGTATGCCGTGGGCGCTCATCAGGAGCGCCCCGCCCACCATGAGCCACATCATTATATGTATGCGTTTGCGTGAAAGGAATGTGGCTGCAATGAGCATGAAAGTTAGATACAGTGGCACCAGATCCTGAATGGTCTCCACAGCTGCAGACATCCCCTGTCCTGCGAGCACGACTGTAATGGGAGAAAATAGCATGAGTAGGGCCAGGAGGTAGAACTGGGGTGCTTGTAATGCCTTGTCGGCGGAAATCAGCCAGAACAGGAATGCAGCAATGATCAGTATGGGCATGATCGGCCAGCCCGTTATTTCCGGTACCCATTCCTGAGGGCGGACAAAGATCATCAGGATGTAGATAATGAGAAAGAAAAGTGTAGTGCTGGCAGGGTGATCTGCAGGTGGCGTTTGAAGGTCTGGTGTGGTCTCGTAAGCCCCGCCAAAGTTTTTGTTTTCCCTGTTCATGTCTTCCGTACTGGCATCTGGGTGGTCACGATGTATTTGGCTTGAACCCGTGTAAATGGTGTCGGTTTGGGTGGTGTTTTTTGATGTCGTAAGAAGATCCCGTTTTCTTGCGGTGTTGGATCATGGTGTAAACCGGCTTTCTGGTTGATGCCTATTGTAAGTGACTGATTCAAATAGCGGGGTTATCTTCGATTTAACTGCTGCTGGGTTGTCTGGGCCACCAGTTCTAGCCCGTATTTCTCACCGGGGTTCGGGGTTTCCGGTCGACCTGGCAAAGCAGTTTGTTTGATCGTCCGAAAAGCATAGCTGTGCCTATGGTTTGAGGAGGATTGGGTAAAATGCACCGCCAGATCGGGTGGAAATCCGAACAGGGCAGGGTGAAGATGCTGGCACCTGTTCTCCGGGCTACAAGCGATGTCCTTATCGTTTATTATAGCCTGATTATTGGTAACAGATTGAATCATTGATCTTTTTCCATAACGGGCTTCCGGCCCGGTGAGAAATGCAGGCTAGGGGCTGCACAGGAAGAAATCCGCAGCTCCTTTGTTAAGGGGCATCTTACACTAAATTCTTGTGGTAATATTTCCTCCTTAAGGTAAATCGCAATTATGGTATAAAAAATGGATTTGATGAAGCGCAATTTTGGTTTATTGGTTGTGGTCTATGGGCTACTCATGGGTGCAGGGTGTGCTACCCAGCCAGGCACTGTTACCCAGGGGCCGCCTCCCAGCGGCTCGGACGTCATGGAAAAGTATCTCGTTGGTGTGGATGATACGTTATCCGTATCGGTCTGGCGCAATCCTGAACTGTCCGTGGATCCCGTTGTTCGACCCGACGGTATGATTACGATTCCTGTTATTGGTGATGTGCTGGCTGCTGGCAAGACGCCTGGGGAGGTGGCGGCTGAAATCAGTGAACGTCTTTCCCAATATATACGTAATCCGCAGGTTACTGTAAGTGTCACCCGGCTGGTAAGCAACGCCTACCTTACGCGTATTCGTGTGACTGGCGCCGTGGTTCAGCCTGTATCATCTCCTCATCGTCCTGGAATGACCGTATTGGATGCTGTGCTGGAAGCCGGTGGCCTTACCGAGTTTGCTGCACCTGATAATGCCCGGCTGTACCGCAAAGTGAATGGCAAGATCAATGCTTACCATATTTATCTGAAGCAGGTCCTGCAGAGGGGCGATCTGGATACCAACTATGAGCTGTTGCCTGGTGATATCATTTCCATACCGGAACGAAGTTTCTGATCCGCATGTCTTTTGAGGTGTTTATTGAGCACAGAACCAGGGAGAGTTTGATATGCAGCTGACGTTGGAACAATGGGTGCGTGGTCTTCTGGCCGAGTTTCGTCGACAGAAAGTTAAAATGGTGTTGATGTTCACAGTGGTTGCCTTGGCGATGCTGGCTGTGGGAATCTATATACCCAAACGCTTTGAATCATCAACCACCGTATTGATAGGTGAGAAGAATATTATCGAGCCGTTGATGGAAGGCCGTGCAGTGCAAACGGATGTACGCAGTTACGGGCGTAACGCACGTGAGATTCTCAGTAGTCGCCGCGTGCTGACAGATATTCTGGAAGCTGGGGAGTGGGATTTGAGTGATCTTTCAGCTGTGCAGGTTGAGGTGTTGATGGAAAAGGTATCCGAACGAACGCGCATACAGAGCGTGGGTGCCAATCTGCTCAAAATCTCCTATGCCGACAGCAATGCAGAGCGGGCTTTCAAGGTGACTCGTCGTTACGCCGAGTTGTTCATCAGGGAAAGTACAGAGACCAAGCGTAATGAAAGCAGGGAAGCCTTTGAATTCATTCAGAACCAGGTTCAGCAGTATCACCAGAAACTGCTGGAGGCGGAAAGGAAACTCAAGGAGTTTCGCAGCAGTAGTGTGGATGCAAGGCCTGGCTCCCAGACAGATGTGGATAACAGAATCAGCCAGCTTAGACAGCAGATCAGTGAAACTCAGCTGCGACTGAGTGAGGGATTGGAGCGGGAGAAATCCCTAGTCGGACAGCTTTCTGGCGAAGCTGTGTTCAGCGTGCAATTGGGCAAGGAAGAGCAGATCCGCGACCGCATTGCCGAGTTGCAAAATCAGAAGAATAACCTGCTGCTAAACTATTATGAGACGCATCCGGATGTGGTCAGCCTCACTCACCAACTCCGGGAGCTGGAGGATGTACTGCAGCACGAAATGGAGCAGCGCAAGAATTTGGCTGGTATTGCAGACAAGGAAAAAACGGTGCAGCGTAGCCCCCTCTATCAGGAATTGCGCAGGCAATTGGCGGCAACCCGCACGCAGGTTGCCACCTTGCGTACGCGACTTCGGCTTACCAAGGATAGCTTATCGGAAGAACTTGACCGCAGTGCCCGCGTGGCCAATTCTGAGGCTCAACTGGCTGAGCTCACTCGTGATTATGAAGTCAACCGCAATATTTACCAGGATCTATTGCGTCGCAGGGAGAATGCACGTGTTTCCATGGAGCTGGATATGAAGGGGCAGAGCATCGCCTTCAGTATCAGGGAGCCGGCCAGCCTGCCGCTGAAACCGAAGGGCTTGGGGCTCATGCATTTTGCCGTGGTTGGCATGATGTTGGGGGTGGCGCTGCCTATCGGATACCTGGCGCTTCTGATACAGGTAAATCCGAAGGTGAGATTGCCAGCCAATATACGCCAGGATCTGGGGTTGCGGGTGCTGGCATCCATCCCTACTTTGTACACGCCGTCGCAGCGTGTTTTCAACCGGCTGCTTACCTTGGCTCTGGTGCTGATTGTGGTAGCAGTGTTCGTGACCTATGGATATGTGGGGTACATGCGTTATACGCAGAAACTGGTGGTTCCGCCGATGGATATTAGTTAAGTAAGCTGTTCGCTAACGCTGCAGTTTGCTTCCAGGGTGGCGGGCTGGGTACTTGGGTTTGGATGGGATATTGATGGATTTGATGAGAGAAGATACTAAAGAAGAAAGCATGGAAGAGATGATATCTGGGGAAGCGACTGTAGCGCATGGGCGCCGTGCAAGCCTGGAAAAGCGCCTCCTGTCGGCGCGGCAGATTGCCCTGATGAAGGAGCCTATGCCCCAGAGTGTTTCCCAGCTCAAGGCGCGCAAGATCATTTATCCAGGCATGAAGGACAGGGAGGTGCTGGATACCTTTCGGCGTTTGCGAACCAAGCTGCTGAAAATCAGTAATGGTGAAAATTTTATTGCCATGCTTACTTCTGTGACACCGGGCAGTGGTGCGAGCTTTAGTACGACCAATCTGGCCACTGTCTTTGCTCTGGATGACACCAAGACTGCGCTGGTAGTTGACTGTAATCTGCGCAACCCGGTGCAGCACAGGCGTTTTGGCGTGGGGGGAAACAGGGAGTTGATTGGCCTCACGGACTATATTGAAAATCCTGAAACGCTGGATCCGGAAGGCTGGTCTGTGGATGATATCATCTACCCAACAGGAATCAGGCGGGTATCATTGGTTCCTGTGGGAAAGCACCGGGAGGACTCTCTGGAATATGTGGCATCTGCCCATATGGAAGCCTTTTTTTCTGAAGTCAGGGATCGGTATCCGGATCGTTTTATATTTGTAGATGCCCCATCGCTGGCAGATTCTCCTGACGCCATGGTATTGGCAGATCTATGTGATATGGTGATTCTTTGTGTCGCTCACGGGAAATCGACACGAAGCGAGATTGCCCAGGTGGCGGCAGAGTTCGGCAACGAGAAACTAGTTGGCGTTGTATTTTCGGAGGGAAATCCGTGAAAACAGGATGGCTGGGGGGAGGACTGTTGTGTTGGATATGTGGCGTGGGTATTTCTATAGGCCATGCAGCAGGTGCTTGGGACTATTATGGATTCTATCAACTCGGATATTCAGATAACCTGGAGCGGGCGCCCAATGGTGGCACATCGGGGTTTGACAATACCCTGGGAATTGGGGTCAGTTACGAAGAATCTGGCACTAGGCTTGATGGCAGTTTCGATGCCAGTGTCGAATACGTCAATTATCCGAGCAATGTGTTCAATGATAATACCTGGTTGTATGTTGACGGCGACTTGCGCTGGGCCTTGGTTCGTGACCGCCTCTTTTGGGTTTTCACCGATTCTCTGACGAGCCAACCCATCAATGCCAGGGTTTCCAATATTCCCAGCAATCTACAGCAGACCAATGTATTTACTACCGGCCCCAGCTTGTCCTATCAGTTTGATGCGGCCAACAGGATACAGGCGGATTTACGCTACCTGAATTCCTGGGCAGAGGAAACGGATGCTTTCAATGCAGACCGGTGGTTTGCGGGGGCGGGCTGGGTTTATGGTTTGACGGTCGCAGATGATTTGTCTTTCCACACGACCTATTTCGATACGAAGTTCAAGTACAATGATGATCGAGAGGACTATCAGAGGCAAAGCATTTTTGCCGCTTGGGAGCGGCGCACTGGCGAGACTTCGACCTTGCGTGCCGAATTGGGCGCGATCAATGTGGACTTTGATGAATCAGAAGATGCGAGTGGTCTGCGAGTGGCGATTGAATGGAATTATGTCATTTCCAGCAGCTCCTCGTTGAGCATCAACGGTCGTCATGGCCTGACAGATGCCGCCTTGTCCATGGCTACTGCTGTCGATCCGGAAACCATTGGAACCAGCGTCATATCGGGTAGTGTTTATGAGGTGACATCGCTCGATATCGACTACAGTATTTCCTGGTCTGATTCTGTGATTGGCATGTCTGCCAATTCTGAACGACAGGACTATGTTGCTGATGATCGGGTTGACCGCGATATGGCAAGGATTTCCATTGGTTGGAGAAGGAGTTTGGGTAATGGATGGAGCAGCCGCCTGAGGGGTGGCCTCAGCTGGTCAGATTATGCTGATGGCCAAGAAGATAAGACCTATCTTGTATATGCGGGCATAGAGTACGCCAGCACACCCAATATCTCCTATCGAATGGGTGTGAACTGGGATCGCCGGGATAGCACCGCCCCTGAATCCGAGTATCAAGACTGGGGACTCATCCTGATGGTGCGATATGACAGATAGTCAACCGATATTCCCATCTTGAAATTCAGCTTCAGTGTGCTGACATGGGCGTAAACTATCGCCGCTGCTACAAAGTGCTGCAACTCGAATCGGGAGCCAGTTGGGAAGAGTTGAGGAAACGCTACAAGCATCTGGTTCAGCACTGCCACCCGGATCGGTTTCAGAACAATCCCGATGCCCTGATCGAAGCGGAGGCCAATCTTCGGGAATTCAATGCTGCTTACAGCATCCTGGCCGATTATTATCGGCGCAACGAACGATTGCCTTTGGGGGAGGATTCCTCGCACACCAACTGGGAATTTCAGAATACATCCGAACTAAAGGACAGGGAGGAGCAGTTTCGAACGGCTCGGCGTTGGGCGATTCTGAACTTCAGAGTTTCTCAATGGGCAGTGTTTGCTGTGCCCGCAAGCATGGTATTGCTTGTAGTTGGCTTCCTGGTAGTGCATTCTGATGACGAAAACGGGGTAAAATCCGCATCGATCGGGGATGCTGCAATACTTGATGTCCCTGGTCATCCGCTGGAGCCAGTGCCACAGGCATCTTTTGGCTATAGCGATACTTGGAAACAGGTGCTGGATATTCAGGGAGAGCCCACGTCAATGTCTGAAAACATCTGGTTTTACGGCAAATCTCGGGTGAATTTTGAGCACGGTCATGTGGTGGGCTGGAAACAACACATGGATAATCCCCTGCGTGTTCGGGGGGAAGTACCTGGAATGGTACGCCTGATTCAGATTGGGGACACCAAGGATGATGTCTTGGATATACAGGGAGAGCCTCTGATGAAGTCTGGGCGCCGGTGGGAATATGGGCCTTCCTTTATCGAGTTCAAAGGTGATCGGGTAATTCGTTGGCACAGTTCTGTATTGCGTCCCCTCGCAGTTGGTCAGCCCGGTGCGCGGGAAGACTGAGTTGGTTCCAGTTCATCAGCGTGCTCCTTTCCCAAACAGAACTACTTCCACGGTGCTTAATAGAATAATCATATCGAAACGCAGAGATTGGTGCTTTACGTAGTAGAGGTCAAACTTGAGCTTTTCCTTGGTGTCCTTTTCGTTTGCTCCGTATGGATAACACAGCTGTGCCCATCCCGTAAGGCCGGGTTTTACCACGTGCCGCACGTCGTAGTAGGGGATGCTTTCCTTGAGCTTTTCCACAAATTCTGGTCGCTCCGGGCGTGGTCCCACAAAGCTCATCTCTCCCTTGATCACGTTCCAGCACTGAGGGAGTTCATCGATGCGCACCTTGCGTATGAAGCGCCCAATGCGTGTGACTCTATCATCATTCTCCGTGGCCCAACGGGCCTTGCCATCTGATTCGGCGTCTGTTCGCATGCTGCGGAATTTCAGAACCTCAAATGGCTGGCCGTTTTCACCGGTACGCTTCTGACGAAACAGTATGGGTTCCTTGAAACCGCCTTCTATCCAGATGGCCAATGCAGTGATCAGCATGATTGGAGAAGCCAGTACACAGAGGATCAGGCTTATGATCAGATCAAATGTGCGTTTGAGCATCTGTGATAGCGGATCCAGACGAAATCGTCGTGAGAAAATCAGCCAGCCGGGAGTGAGGAGGTTGAGATTGACCTGTCCGGTCTGGCGCTCAAATAGTGTTGGCAGGTCGATAATGTTGATGCCTGCCAGCTTGCACTCCAGTAGTTGTTGCATATCCATATTGGCCCGTCGCTCATCCTGGGCAACTACTATTTCGTCGATGTCATGTTCTACCACCATGTCTAGAAGGGATTTAGTCGGGGAGAGTAGCAGGGATTCATCGATACAGATTTCCTCCGTGGTAGCGGGCAGAAACCCTACTATCTGTATACCTCGCCGGTCTGCTCGGCGACGCATGCGGGTAGGGATGCTGCAGGCCCTTTTTCCTGCGCCAAGGATAAGCAGGCGTATCCTTGGTGAACGCTGATCGACAAATTGGAAAAACAGGGGGCGGATGGTGCCAATGGCCAACAAGGAAAAAAGTAGAGTCAGGGCAAACACGCCGCGCCCCAGATACAGCTGTGGAAAAACATAGAAGAGGATGATGGAAAGGATGCTGCCCAAAATGAATGCCGCCACAACCCGTGCGAACATGCCGATGGGTTCCTCTCTGGAGCGTGTTTGATACAACCCCATGGCCGCCATGGAGGGCAGCATGACGGAAGCAAAAACCAGGGCTTCGGGAAAGATCAGCCCTATGCTGGATGCGATTTCTTCATTGGTAGCACCCATGAAACGCATGGCGACGGCAACATATACCGAACCCATGAAAATAATGGCTTCTATGATGATCAATGGCAGCATGATGCTGCGTGCAGAGGGGTTGCTTTGGTGCATAGTCCGCTCCGTGAACTAAAAAATATCTTCGATGATACAAGGAGGCATGTGCAGGTAAGCAGTGGCCTTACGTTTGGACTCTATATCGTGATATACCGCTTTGGCTTGCTTTTTGGAAATCTGTAGATGCGCTGCAAGCCCCCTTACTGGAACTTGGTGATTATAGCACCATAAGGCAGCGTCCATCTGTTGGTAGGGTAGGGCGAAGTAGAATTCATCCTGACCCTGTTCCAGGCTATAGGTGTCTGTGGTGGGTGTGGTATTACAGATATTGTCAGGTAGACCAAGGTATTTGGCTATGGCATAGACCTGGGTCTTATATAGGTGGGCAATTGGTTTGATGTCTGCGGCTCCATCGCCATTTTTTACGAAAAAACCCTGGTCGTATTCGAGGCGGTTGGGGGTGCCGATGACTGCGTAGTTTAGTCGGTCAGCATGAAAATATTCCAGGTTCTTGCGGATACGCTGCTTGAAACTAGTGGCCGCGACAATCTGCAGGTACTGTTTCAGGGCGAGTCGTTCTTTGAGCTGCTCGCCTTCCGGTGTTTGTACTACCAGGTGAAAGTGATTGATGGTGCCAGTGGTGGCACCTGAAATGACGATCTTGTTCTTCCAGTTGCTACCGTAGCCGGGGAATATTTCGCGGATGGCGGCGTCCCTTTGTTCATAGCACCCAATGGCCTCCAAGGTGGGAGCAATGCTCTTGATCTCATGGTGGATGCCAAAAAAATCAACCATTTGCTGGCCAAGGGTCACGCTTTCCGAGGAAGAGTCGGTTTCCGGCAGCAGTAGGCCGAACACCTTTTTTGGGCCTAGAGTGTGCACCGCAAGCGCCAAGCACACTGAGCTGTCTATGCCGCCGGATATGGCAACTATCAATCCCCGTCGGTGTAGTTGGGTGCGCAGCAGTTTGCGGATAAAGTCAGAGATGCGTACAGCTTCCTGCTCTAGATCCAGCGTCAGGCCCGTATTGACGAGTTCTTGAATATCGCTGTTGTCCATTGCAGAGCCCCCCCAGCCTCCGTTTCGCGGAATATGATGTATCTTGTTCCTAGTTTGCCAGATTCTATGTGCCAGAGCCAGTGTCACCATCTACAGCCTGATCGAGACCGCCAAGGCCAATGACCTGGAGCTATCCCGTTATCTGAACCAGATTCTGCAACAGATCGCCAGTGCAAAAAACATCGAGGAGATCGAAGCCCTGCTACCCTGGAATGTTGATCTCAAGCAGGAGGGGTGATTCTTGGGCGCTTACGCTATTCCCTGCAATAAGCCTTCTGGCTCAGGCCGGATGCCTGCCAGAAAGCGGTATGATCCTCCATATTGAATGCCTTCTTGTTCTTCTGGGCTGCAGTGGGGCAGGAGACAGCCTGACGCAGGAGCAGGCCAGAGAACAGGTGCCGATTTATGGGCGCTTGCGATTATGATGAAATGTGAATGTCCAACACAGGCCAAGAATGCATGCTATTTAACGCACCGGGTTCAATTGCGCTAGAATTGGTTGGAGTCACAGAAGTTCATGCAAGACTGGTAATAGATCGTAATGCGGTGTATATATCGTCTGCAAAAGACGTAGCCGCCGTGTGGTGGTTTACCTTTTCTATTCGCCTGATCAGGGGAAAATTCGCGATTTATATTTAGATTTTACTTGTGGCTTCCTGGAGTGGTTTGTGGCACAGGATAGTATAATAATGAATCGTGGCTTGCACCTTGAAGATGGACAGAAGCAGTTCTATAGAGCCTGAAACCAGGGTGCGGACATGGATATCGCGCCAATCCTGCAAGGGTGGATCGTAGAATCCTGAACGCTTCAGCAATTTGAAACCAGTTTTTTCGAGGAGCTGTATAAACTCTTTTTGATCAGGAAAATACAGATGCTGACCAGGGAAGCACAAAGTGGGTGGGGCCTCAGGTTTGCCAATCAAGCGCCGTAGAAAATTGCGAACGACGGGTTTATTGCGACAACAAATTACCAAGTACCCTCCGGGTTTCAACACCCGATGTGCTTCCTGCAAGTAAGCCGCAGGGTCAGGGACAAAGTGAACCACGACTGTTGAGACCACAATATCAAATGTCTGGTTACCAAAGTCTAATCCATCGGTACGGCACTGCGAAAATTCAATAGGGGCATACTGTTGTTGTGCGAAGGCAACGCGTTCCGGATCAACATCGACACCCTTGGCCGGGTTTGTTTTGGCGATTTGATAAGTCAAATCACCCCAGCCACAACCATAATCCAGAACATCTCCTCGCAACCCTTTTAGCGCGGAAAGGACTGAATTGCGGCGGCGCAGTTGATGAGGGCTGGGTTTAGCGTCTTTTTGAAAATGCGCTGGTACTTCGGTCATGGGTCAATCCTTGAAATAAATTATCAGGTCTCATGGTAAATGGCATTTTTTGACGCCAAAGCCACCGACATGTTCGCAAGTATAAATGCTCATTTCGCCGAATTCAACAGAGTGTCCTGGTTCATTGGGTCATGTTATTTCTTCTAACAGCTGTTGAAAAAAGCCCGAATCTAAGAAATAGGCAGGAGCTTTGATCCAAGCCGGTTTTTCTTGTGTGTGGAATATGATGCTCAACAAGATGCGCTGTTCAGTACGGTAAGCCCTGCACAGCATGCACCCAAAGACCACCCGCTTCACTCATGTGTCATGAAGAAAGGCGGAAGCCTTTCGAGCTGTATTGAAGATGAGAGTAGGCCTCTCGGTTTCGGCGGCCAGAAGCTGGAACCAAACCACCCTATGCGGCTGCTGTAAAGAGCAATAGTCGTGAGCGATAGGGAAAAGGCCGTCGAGAACGGTCAGGTGGGTGTTATGGAAATGAACGAATGCGAACTCCCAATGCAGTGTCGAAATAGAAAATATTACTGTCAGAGCCAGGCTATGGGCGTAAGTCTGGGATAAGTCTTGATATTAATTACTCATTGATTTAACAAGCTATTATGGGGCTTGTCTGGTATAATTTATGTTGTGGAATCCATGCGCTCAGTGTCACTGCAAAATAAACAGGATCTTGCAGCAACAGTGGCTGAACTGCACAGTAAATAAAAAAAGAACAGCAGGTCGAAACAGTTGTTGGGTTACATCCAGCGCTTGCGCCAATAGTGGTTTGGCAGTAGCGCCGAAGCTGCCAGTCAAAGATCAGGTCAACCTGTTCGACGAAGCCAAACTGGGCGCGCTGTTAGCAGATCTCAATCGGATTGAAAAGATCAGTGATCTTCCCGAGGACGAAATGCAGAGCATGGGCGATGGCTGGGTGCTGATCGGCTATAAAGCCTCCGAGCAACTGGCCGTGATTCCCCGGCAATATTATGTGATCATTACCAAGCGGGTCAAGTATGCCCCGGCTCATGATCCGGACAGGTACATAAAAAATACCTATATGTTCCGATTCATTGATTAACATTGCGGACTCTTGAGTAAGCGGTCCGTTATCTAATTTCTAATCCAATTTGTTTCTTGGGGGAACTTAGTGAAAAGGCATGAGTCTCATCGTCCGTCAGATGACAAGCTTGAAGATGCAGTTATTGAAGCCGGTATAGGATCCCCCAGCTTGAGGAGCTTTACAATGGTACGTTTCTGTAACTTTATTGATAGTCAAATATAAACAAAGCTGAAACAATTTCAGCTGGAGGGCTTGTTGGGGGTCAAAAAAATTTGGCACTTCTGGGGCGTTATCAATGAATGTGAGCACCATCACAATGAGCTGTAGCAGGTTTATGTAACACTTTAATACGGTGTCTTGAATCATTCTGTTTGGATGGATTTGCGCTTGAGGGGCTCAAGAACAAGGTGAAGATCGCAGCAAATAGTAGATTATTTGTATGATTTTCAACGAAGTTATTGGGGTTCTCAAGTGCAAAAGTGCCACTCATGACTTATTCGGGGTGCTCTATGTTTAGTGTTGTACAAAACCAGATTTATGTGAGAGTGAAATGCCTAGACTGAGATGTTCCAATAACACTGTAGTGATGGCTGTCATTTGTGCTGTGCTCAGTGCCAGTGTTCATGCCATTGACTTTGATGATGTGACAGCAAACGTCGTCGATCGGCTCGAAGACTCCGCATATCGATTCGATGCCATGTGGACCGATTTTGATGGTGATGGCTGTTATGATCCGTTTGTATGGAGTCACAATGACCCCACGACCTCCCGGCTCTGGATAAACCGGTGTGATGGCAGCAACCGCTTCGATTTGGTTAGCTACAGTGAGGCAAACTACGCGATCCTGTCTCCCGTGCGCCCACGTGGTTCGGGCTGGATTGCCGTGCTGGATTTTAATGGTGATGCACGTGAAGATTTCTGGCTGCGTGATTCGGGTGATGCCGCTCGTTATGTAAATGCGACCACACCGGGTAGTTCCACCCCTTGGTTTTCTCACAAGGAACTGGGCTGTTCTGGTAAGGTCGGTTGCCAGGTTGGCGATATTGATGGGGATGGCTGGCTCGATGTTGTGCTTGATGATCGCAAGATCAAGCGCATCTCCAGCGATAAGCAAATCTATCCCGCGAAGGGGGAAACCGCGACTCGCCTGATTGTCGATATTGACGGAAATGGCTGGCCAGACCTGATGCAGCCCGAAGATGGTGGTTGGTGGCAAAACAGTAGCGGTAGTTTGAGTTGGCGTAACGCGGGATTTGCCACAGCGTCCAATCTTCGCGCTCGCGGTGAAGGCCTCAACCAGCAGGCAGCTGCTGATTTTGATAATGATGGCGACATGGACTACATTATTTATGCTGTCTCAGTAACCGATGATGCCGGCCTCCACCTCTATCGTAACAACGGTGACGGCACTTTTACTGAAGCATCAAGTGGTCTGCCGAGAGGACTCGGATATGCCGAATACTTTACCAGCTACGGCAATATCATTGCCGCCGATTTTGACAATGATGGCAAGGTCGATCTGGGTATTGCTGGTGTGCGCATGAATAACTCCAGCATTGCGATTCTGCGTAACCTCGGCAAACTGCAGTTTGATCTGGTGAATGTTAGCTTTGGGGAAGCTGATGGCGGCTCTCCCTGGCAGAGCGCCAAGCCGCGGATGGGTGTTGCCGACTACGACAATGATGGTTTTCTCGACATCGTCAAGACCCAAGTCGATACGAATCTTGGCGTTCATCGAAACACTACGAATAATGGCAACAACTGGTTGCGCGTCCGAGTGCGGGGCGAAAAGGGCAATACCGAAGGGCTGCATACCACACTAAAATTCTACCAAGCAGGAACCAGCAACTTGCTGGCACACTATCAAGTTGTGGCTGATAGCCAGCATGCCCAGAAGCATCCACATGCTGGCTTGGGATCTAATCAGGCGGTTGATCTGGAAGTTATCTACCCTCATGGTGGACCCAAGTTTCTATACACCAATCTTACCGCCAACCAGGAAGTAGTGGTCTATCCCAGTGGCTGCATGATTCGAAAATGGATCCCAGGCAGTGGCTACCCAAAAACGCTGGCACAACCCTGTGATTGGAGCGGTGAGCGCCAACCAGAAAATTCGTTGTTTGCCAATGGTTTTGACTAACAGCAAGCGAGCAAACCAATGCGTAAATCTTATAGAATGATTGACATATCTCGGGTGGTGTTTGCTGCCCTGCTGATGACTGGTTTCGCCAGCATACTGCAGGCAACAATCTTTGAGGACGGTTTTGAATTGCCACCGGGAGCGTTGCAGCTGTCGCCGCCGCTGAGTCAACAGCCGTCCGCTCGCCTGACCTTCATGAATCAGCAAATGAGTTGGTATGGTGAAGCAGACTACAGTGATCTCAATACCTGGATGTACGACCGGGTTCAGGTGCTTTATGAACTTTATCTACGCACCAGGGATGAGGAAATTCACGCCGAGGCGATTAAGAGTGCTGACGAATACATTCAACATTACACAAATGACGGAACCGAACCGGATTTTGCTGATTGTAACCCGGGCTGGGAGCATGCTGGTGTCAGAAAGTGCGACACCAAGTTTACCTACGCCAGCGCCTGCTGGTATCGCTTCAAGGTCGATGGTGTTGACGTATGCAATCAAGGCCTGTTGACTCGACTGAGTAAATACTTCATGAGCTACGGCTGGAATGCTTCCAGGTTACTGGATGCCGGCATTGCCAATCCGGAAACTTTTCGCGTTACTGAACGCAATATGGGATACCAACTAATCGGATTGGTTTATGTCCATAAATTGGCGCGGGAAAAGGGTTATACAGCCCTGGCAGAAAGTACCGATTCTGATATCCGGGCAGTAATCAAATGGTTATATGAATGGCAGGCAAAAGCCCAGTATGGCGGATGGATGCACTCTTACAATGGACATGAGGGCAGTGATAGGGATCCTGACTATTTGATTTTTTCCCCGTGGCAATCGGCAATCCTGACCGGGGGGTTGTGGCGTGCATGGAGTGCTGGCTTTACCACAGATATCTGTGGGGCAAGCAATGAGCTGTGCATCCCGGCTATGCTGGTAAAGTTTGCACAGGCCATGGAGGATTATGGCTGGATAAAAAAAGCGGATGACTGGATGAGTAGCAGCAACACAACCGGGCAGATCTCCTGGTATTTAGCCTTTCCAAACAACCCAGATGCACAAACCAACAAGCAAGACAACAGTGGCTGGTATGCAGATCAACATAATCCTGAACTTCAATGTGTTGCGGCATTGGGGTATTATTTTTCAAAGGATGCCGCGCAAAAAAATGCATTTAAGGCTCGATACAATGTGTTGGAAGGATACTACGTTCCAGCACTATCTTCCCGTGGGAGTCCAAATCGAAAGTTTGCATGGCAGCACTCACACAATCCCTCATGTGAATGGCTGATGGAAAATGGCTAATAGCAGCCTGAGTTTCTCTGTCATAAAATGCATTTGCTCTGGCGGGTATTTCCTTAAAGGGAACCTCGAATAATTCGGTTTTCGTCACACCGGCGCAGGTCGGCGTCCAAAGTTTTCAATGGCTTATGGATTCCGGCTTGCGCCGGAATGACGATGTATAAAGGCACCCTTAAATTCTGACACAGTACACTAGTTGAACTGACCTGGATGTTTCATCAAACCAGGGAGCTTGGTAAGCACGGTACAAACCCGGCTGTTCGCCTGAAAGATGATTTTCTCCCCCAGCCAGACCGGATGCTTACACGCCTTGGGAGGGGGCTATGGCTAATCGCCAGGAAACACCGCAAACTGGCAAGGGGATAACAAGAATATGAAGGAAAAGTGCAGAGAGATACGAAATATGGCACATATATGCTTTGGCATTACCAATATCATATTTTCTGGGTGCCATATCACCTCATGCTGACCATGTTCTTCTGGGAAAAATACGCCTGTCAAGGGTGGCAAGATGAAAAACATCAACCTCAATTCCACTCAAAATGTTGAATAGCCTGTTATAATTACAAGCAAAAGAACTAATTGGGGGTTTGCTCTAATGTATGTTTTTCTGCATATTCCAAAAACAGCAGGTACAACATTCGAAACTCTTTTGATCAAGAATTTTGGTGAAGGCTACATTCCATTGTATGACTCAACAATACATGACACTTTCAATACGCAAGAAAAAAAGGCAATTGCTACATTTTTTACTGAGGCCAAGTGCGTTGCATCACATCAGCTGTCTTGCCCATTGCCACAACCAGATCATGTCAAGGTGCACTACAAGCCGCTGATGTTTCTGCGTAATCCGGTCGACCGGATTTTGTCATATTACCACTATGTAGGCAATGACCCACGCCACCATGGCCACTTGGAGTTTGACGAATATTTTCGCCAAACCATGAAGCGCGACTATGAACGAACTAATGGGTTTGGTTCCGGGGTGTGCAACGCCCAAGCTCAGGCACTGGATCCAAATCTTGAACCGGAAAAAATTCTGGCGCAGCTCGACTCACTTTTTTTTGTCGGGCTGACTGAGCGCTTTGATGAATCTTTGCTGATTTTTCGTAAAAAGCTCGCGGATGAAGGGGTGCTGTTTGACGTACACTACTTATCTAGGAAAGTACGTGGTCGATTGTCAGCCAAGCAGCATTTACCAATAGAATCCTACAATTTGGTAGCCAAGCACAATGAACTTGATCAACTAGCATACAATCATGCTCAACAGCGGCTAGATAGAGAGATCAAGAACTATGGTGATGGTTTTTCTGCGGATCTGGAACAGTTCAAGCGTGAGCAACGTCTGCGGAAGCCAGTCATGCTAGCGGCCACTTTTCTGGACAAGGTAGGGCGTGCGCAGCAACGTCTGATTCACCGGCTGGTTTACCGCTATATTTAGGTTTTTCTGGCAGGGGGAATACTGGGTAGCAAATAATAATGTGCGTAACCCCATTTCTGAATGACTCTCATTTCTCAACATGATGCGAATCACGCCCAGTTCTCCCCGTTTCCTATGGTACTGGCATCGTTTCATGCAGAAAAAGCTGCGATTGTGGACGACCATTGTGCTCCCGCAAAGCGAACGTTTACAAATCCGGTTACTTGGCGAAGGGCGCCACAATCTGGTGATGGAGATAGCTGGAGAGGAGTGTTTGCTAAGAATTCTGCGCATACAGTATTACGATCTGTCCCAACCACTCCAAACAGAGGAAACTATCGAAAACTGTCGGTACATGAATAGCTTGGCTGATTTTGAGATCAGCCCCCGCTGTGAGCATATCGTGGGGGGTGCAAGCCGTGTTGAGCATGCTGGTAACCTTATCGCGCCTGGTATGATTTCAAGTCGCGCAGTCATTGATGATATTTTTTCCCGAATACGGCGATGGTCGCTACAAACCGGTATTGTGATTGTTGACTATAATGAAGGCAATTGGTGTCTACGCGATGGTCACTTGCAATTTGTCGATTTTGATACCCAATACACTTGTCTGATGTCAGAACTTAAGACCAACAAAGTAATTTGCAAGCGCATTGACACCACAAGATTAGAAGAGCCAGAGGCCATACTTGAAGCATTTCTGGAGGTTGAAGCAGGGTTGCTCTGGGATTTCCTGCAAGGCATTGAGCTGCCTCCATCCTGATGCATATGCCTCCGTAGCTTGCCTTCTTTTCCAGCAGGTTGAGTTGCACTTACGAGTTGAATCCAAGGTGTACCGGAAACGGTAAGAGATGTGATGACGGCTTTGACAAAATATTTTAAGGATACCATTCAGGCATGTGCCCAACGGGATCCCGTGTTTCGGAAAGCCTTGCTGCAAGAGGGGGGTTGAATGCCTACTTGCTGGTGACGTTGATATTGGCAAGGCAGTGCTGCATGACTATATTAATGTGATAGCATTTTGCGACCACATCAGGGGCGATTCGCAGCAATTTCTGAACATGGTACTTTTCATGGCATTACCACTTAACTTGGAAAATAAGCTATTGATGTCAAAGCGTAAAAATAGCTTATTTACAATAGGGTGGGAATGATGAAAGAGCCGCGGTAGATTCTGTTATGCTTTCTGATGAACATTTTATGCGCCATGCCCTGGAGCTGGCCAGGCATGCGCAAGCCCAGGGGGAAGTGCCTGTCGGTGCGGTGCTGGTGCTCGATGGTG
>Ga0256834_1000448_pt1 | contig 29858 bp, 30 predicted proteins | sample 4281140metaG_FD_190536 | JGI IMG/M metagenome (GOLD analysis project Ga0256834, IMG submission 190536) | Hydrothermal vent microbial communities from East Pacific Rise, Pacific Ocean - 4281-140 | ecosystem: Environmental > Aquatic > Marine > Hydrothermal vents | place: Pacific Ocean: East...
CGCCAACAGTGCCAGAAGCTTGGACAATTTATGAGGGTAAATTATATCTAAATTTCTCGCTTGGTGTTCGTAAACGCTGGCGCAAAGATGTTGTAAGGAATATTGAAAAAGCCAATAAAAATTGGCCTGATGTTTTGAAGTAAAGAATTGCTTATGCTCCGCCGTAGCTCCGTTAGGTGCGTAGGAGAGCTTCGCCTTCTTTATTCTTGCCGCCGTTGGTCGCTTGCGCTCCCGTCCCCGACACCCCCGCCGTTTATTCTTTTTCCACGCTTACATCTTTAATTGGATTTTCTTCCCGCTAGTGTTGCGTAGGATGCGGACACTCCTGCCATAAAGATGGAGTGAGGAAAACTTTCTTTCTTAAGGATTATCTGTTTGATGCTTTCGCCTTTCTTGTTGTAAGAAGCTTTTATGCGATTTTCTGATGGTTTTTTAGATGATATTCGAAATAGGTTGCCCATTACTCAGATAGTGGGTGAGCATGTGGTTTGGGATAAGCGTAAAAGCCAACCTGGTAAGGGTGATATGTGGGCTTGTTGTCCTTTTCATTCTGAAAAAACTCCTTCCTTTCATGCCGATGATAGGCGAGGGCGCTATTATTGTTTTTCTTGTGAGGCATCGGGTGATCATTTTCGTTTTTTAACTGAAAAAACTGGAGTGCCTTTTCCTGAAGCTGTTGAGAGGCTTGCCAATTTAGCAGGTGTTGCCATGCCTGCACGAGATGAGAAAGCAGAAAAACGAGAAATAGAGCGCCGTTCTTTATTTGATGTTATGGAAATGGCGGCAAAATATTTTGAAGCGGCGCTTAGTGATAATATTGGTGCAAGGGCACGGGGGTATTTGCATGAAAGAAACATCACGCCTGCCATGCAAAATTATTTTAATATTGGTTTTGCCCCGCAAAGCCGCAATGGATTAAAAGAGCATTTGGCGCAAAATAATGTATCAGCAAATGATTTAATTGCCACAGGATTAGTGGTGCATGGTGATGATATCGCAGTTCCTTATGATCGTTTTCGCAATCGGGTGATGTTTCCGATTAAGGATTTTCGGGGGCGTATAATTGCTTTTGGTGGGCGAGCGCTTTCCTCTGATGTGCCTGCAAAATATCTCAATTCGCCAGAAACTGAATTGTTTCATAAAAGAAAGACCCTTTATAATGGGCAAGGGGCTCGCCAAGCCGCCTATGATGGCAAACCGCTAATTGTGGTTGAGGGCTATACCGATGTTATTGCGCTAGTTGGTGCAGGTTTTGAGGCAAGCGTTGCGCCGCTTGGTACGGCTTTAACTACTGATCATTTAGCGCTTTTATGGCGCATGAAAGATGTGCCTATATTATGTTTTGATGGTGATATTGCTGGTAAAAAAGCGGCAGCTAGAGTTGTTGATGTTGCGCTTGAAAGGCTTAGTGCTGGCAAATCAATTCGTTTTGTAACTTTGCCTGAGGGGCAAGATCCAGATGATATTATTGTAAAACAGGGACGAGATATTTTTGCTAAAATGATAGATAGTGCATTGCCGCTTTCTGAAATGGTGTTTAATTTGGAGGCAGGAGGAGTTGTGCCGCAAACTCCTGAAGCTCGTGCAGCGCTTGAATTACGTTTGAAAAAACGCACTGCTATGATTGCTGATCAATCGGTGCGCCATCATTATGTGCAAGCATTTAATGAAAAATTGCGTGAGTTTTTTGCGCCCTCTTATATTAAAAATAAAGGGCAATATTCTTTTAATTCTAATAAAAAAGATAAAAGAGGAGCAAAATCTATTGCTGCCTCTGATGCGCTAAAAAACTCGGCTTTGTTAAAGCCTAGCGCCAAACAAAGTGTGAGCGCACGAGAGGCTAGCATTATTATTTGTTTGGTTAATCACCCTGATTTAACATTAGAGCGGCTTGAAACTTTAGCTAATATTGAGTTTGAAAGTAGGCAAGCGAGCGAAATATTGTCGTTGATAATAGATATTGTTGCCGATAATTCAGATATTTTAGGCGAGGAATTAAGCGAAAAAATAGCTAAAAAGGGTTTTGCTAAATTACTTGAAAAGATGCAAAAGATGCTAGATAGGCAAGGAATTTGGCAATCTGGAGCGCAAATCGCAAAAATTGACGCTGAAACTGGATTAAAACACGCTTTAGCCTTGCATTACAAATCAGTTCAACTAAATAGAGAGTTGAAGGCAGCAGAAATAGCGCTTGGTAACGATTTAAGCGAAGAAAATCTTGAAAAGCTGCGAGACATACAAAATCAAATTGCAACTGTTGATGGCAAAGAGGCATTGATCGAGGGGTTTGGTTCATTATCTGGGCGTACAGCACAAGTTTTTTGATTTAGAACTTTGTGGTGGGGTGTTTTTGTGCGTTGTAAAAACTAATCAACTTCAGGTATGAACTAGGCTATGAATGAAATTCGAATTATTAGGATTAATTTGTTAACCTCGCTTTATCTATAATTGTGTCATGACAATATCAGGATTAATAGCGTTGCGGCAAAATAAAAGCAAAAAATGCTTTTGGAGAAACTTATGGTCACTAAGGCAGAAACAAAACAAAGTAAAAAATCACAACAATCAAGCGAAGTAGCAGATGGGCCTTTATTGGATCTTGATAATGCTGCGGTGAAAAAACTGATAAAGCTAGCAAAGAAACGCACCTATGTTACCTATGAAGAAATTAACGGTGTGCTTCCTAGTGATCAGGTAACTTCTGAGCAAATTGAAGATATGATGTCTATGTTCTCTGAAATGGGCGTAAATGTTATTGATGAAGAAGATATTGAAGATCCTGAGAGCGAAAAAGACGCAAAAGGAACAGCGGTTGCTACAGTAACTTCTGGTACTGCAGTTGCAACCAATTCTAATGCTCGGGCTGGATCGGATAGAACTGATGATCCTGTTCGTATGTATTTACGTGAAATGGGCACTGTTGAATTGCTTTCTCGTGAGGGTGAAATTTCAATAGCCAAGCGTATTGAAGCTGGCCGAGAAACTATGATCGCTGGCCTTTGCGAAAGCCCGCTTACTTTTCAGGCAATTATTATTTGGCGTGATCAGCTAAATGAAGAAGAAATCCTGTTACGCGATATTATTGATCTTGATGCAACTTATGCAGGGCCCGATGCCAAGCAAGTTTCTGCGGTTGCTGTTACTAATGCCGATGGAGAAACTGACGATAAAGCAGTAGTTGCAACTCCTGCACCAAGAAGTAGCGCCATTGGCGATGGTGTTATTGGGGCTGATGGGGAATTATTACACAATGATGATGATGAAGAAGATGATGATGAAGATTTTGAAGCAAATCTTTCTCTCTCGGCAATGGAGGCTGAACTTAAGCCGCAAACAGTTGAAACATTTGATGCGATTGCCAAAATCTATGTCAAAATGCGTAAAATTCAGGATCAACATACAGAAGATAAATTAGCGGCTCGTGATCTTAAACCAGCGCAAGTGAAAAAACTTGGGGCTTTGCATGAAGATGTTATCAAACATGTGAAATCTTTGGCGCTTAATAATTCTCGTATTGAAAGCTTAGTTGAGCAACTTTATGATATTAATAAGCGCCTTATGCGTACCGAAGGGCGGCTTTTACGTCTTGCTGAAAGCTATGGCATTAAGCGTGAGAAATTTCTTGAAGCCTATTATGGTGGTGAGCTTGATCCTGATTGGACAGAAAAAGTTTCAACTATTGTTGGTAAAGGTTGGGGCGAATTTGTTAAGCGTGAATATGACACTATTGAAGATTTGCGCTCAGAAATTCATCACTTAGCTACCGAAACTGGCCTAGATATTGATCAGTTCCGCCAGTTGGTGAACAAGGTGAAAAAGGGCGAAAGAGAAGCCGCAATAGCTAAAAAAGAAATGGTTGAAGCAAATTTACGCTTGGTTATTTCTATTGCTAAAAAATACACAAATCGTGGCTTGCAATTTTTAGATCTTATTCAAGAGGGCAATATTGGTCTTATGAAAGCGGTTGATAAATTTGAATATCGTCGTGGTTATAAATTCTCGACCTATGCAACATGGTGGATACGCCAAGCAATAACCCGCTCAATCGCTGATCAAGCGAGAACTATTCGTATTCCGGTACATATGATTGAAACTATCAATAAAATTGTACGCACTTCTCGTCAAATGTTACACGAAATTGGACGGGAGCCAACACCAGAAGAGCTTAGTGTTAAGTTGCAAATGCCACTAGATAAAGTGCGCAAAGTTCTAAAAATAGCCAAAGAGCCAATTTCGTTAGAAACGCCAATTGGCGATGAAGAAGACAGCAATCTAGGCGATTTCATTCCCGATACTAACGCACAACAACCTATTGAAAGTGCTATTCATTCGAATCTGCGTGATACTACTACTCGAGTTTTAGCGTCGCTTACGCCACGCGAGGAAAGAGTATTGCGTATGCGCTTTGGCATCGGTATGAACACCGATCACACGCTTGAAGAAGTTGGGCAGCAATTCTCGGTTACTCGTGAGCGTATTCGCCAAATTGAGGCAAAGGCTTTGAGGAAGTTGAAACATCCAAGCCGTAGCAGGAAATTGCGGAGTTTCTTGGATAATTAGGGAGCTGGCGGAGACATTTGGTAAATTGTCGCTGAGATACACCGTAATGTTTCCTCATTCTCCGTCGTCTTTGCGAGCAAAGCGAAGCAATCCAGAATCTATGAGTAGTGTTGAAAAATTCTGGATTGCCGTGCGCCTTACGGCACTCGCAATGACCAAAACTAAGGGCAGTTTTTGTAATTAGAAGCTAAACATAGACTAGATAATTCTTGCGCTTTCTCTATTTGTTGTGAATTCATTTTAGTAGAGATTTTATTGAGTGCTTCTTTATAGGATTTATTATTCGCACTAGCCAAGTTAAACCACATGTAAGCAAAAATATAATCTTGCCGCACCCCTTCGCCATTTTTATACATTACACCGAGATTTGATTGTGCATCAGCATTGCCCTGCTCGGCGGCAAGCCTATAATATTTTAGCGCCTGAGCATAATCTTGCGGCACTCCACGTCCATTGTCATATATGAGACCGAGATTATATTGTGCATTAGTATTGCCCTGCTCGGCGGCAAGCCTGTAATATTTAACCGCCTGGGCATAATTTTGTGGCATTCCTTCACCATTTGTGTACATAACACCAAGATTAAATTGCGCACTAGCATTGCCTTGTTCTGCGGCAAGTTTGTAGTATTTTACCGCTTGAGAATAATCTTGTGGCATTCCTTCACCATTTGCGTACATAACACCAAGATTAAGTTGTGCACCAGCATCTTCTTGTTCGGCGGCGAGCCTATAATATTTTAGCGCCTGAGCATAATCTTGCGGCACTCCACGTCCATTGTCATACATGATGCCTAGCTCATATTGTGCATCAGCATCTCCTTGTTCTGCGGCAAGTCTGTAATATTTTATCGCTTGAGAATAATCTTGTGGCACTCCTTCGCCATTATAATACATGCTAGCGAGATTATATTGTGCTACAGCATCGCCTTGATTGGCAAATGACGAGTATATTTTTGTGGCAGTTTCAAAATCGTCATTGTTGTAAGCGTCTACACCATCTTGAAAAGTATTTTTCAGCAAAATGCGTCCCTCTGATTATCTCTGTAAAAAAGAATATAGATAATCATAGCGTAATTATGAAATATTTAGCAATGCAAATCTATCTCCTTTTGATTGAGGTGATTTATTTAATCGCTATTGTTGGAGCTAGCTTCTTTTTTTCTTGCTCTATCTAAAGCAGGGCGTGCCCAAACCATATCTAGATAATCTTTATAGCGGGTAGGGATTTCAAAGCGTTCATATCTTGCCCATTGCCCTATTTGGGTTAGGAAAATATCACTTATGCTAAAATTGTTGCCCATTGCGTATGGCTTGTCGCCTAGGTGAGCCAGCAGGGTTTTTGTGGCTTTTGCAAATTCAAATTTTGCCCATGGCTCAAGATCAACTTTTAATTCATCTGGTATTAAAGAAAACTTTGTTGATTTTTTATGTTTTCTATATGCCCAAATTGGTGGTTCAAGTTCTGATTGTGCAAAAAATAACCAGCTGTCAATTTGCGCACGCTCTAATGTCCCGCATTGTGCAGATAGTCCTTTTTCTGGGTGGGCATCACAAAGATAAAGACAAATTGCGGCGCTATCGCTTATTACTTGATCTGCAACTTCTAGCACAGGAATTTTACCCGTAGGATTAAGCGCTAAGATTTCAGGACTATGTGGGCGCACATCAATAAACTCATAATCAAGTCCAAGCTCTTCAAGCATCCATGTTACTCGAATAGAGCGTGAACCAGCAAATCCATAGACCTTATATTTCATTTTAGAAAACCTAAATTATTATGAATTGGCTTTTACTGCATCTTGTACTTTTTCAAATGCTCTAACTTCTATTTGCCTAATGCGCTCACGAGAAACATTAAATTGCTTTGCTAACTTCTCAAGGGTGAGTGGTTTTTCTTTTAAGCGGCGAGCTTTGAAGATTTTTTTCTCACGATCGTTAAGCACTTCCATTGCCTTTTCAACCATGCCCATGCGCTGGTTATATTCTTCACTATTGCCAAGTGTAACTTCTTGGTTTGGCGTTTCATCGATTAACCAATCTTGCCATTCGCTTGTTCCCTCATCGGCTTTGACGGGGGCATTTAGCGAACTATCGCCAGATAGGCGAGCGTTCATTGAAACAACTTCGCTCTCTTTTACATTTAGCCTATCAGCAATTTGTTTGATGTGCTCTGGATGCAAAGCTCCATCATTAAGCGCTGCAATTTGCCCTTTGACTTTTCTAAGATTAAAAAACAATCGCTTTTGAGCAGCAGTTGTGCCAATTTTCACCAATGACCAAGAGCGCAAAACATATTCTTGAATAGAGGCTCTTATCCACCACATGGCATAGGTTGCTAACTTAAATCCTTTATCGGGTTCAAAGCGTTTAACGGCGTGCATAAGCCCAACATTACCCTCTGAAATAACTTCAGAAATTGGCAAGCCATAACCACGATAGCCCATTGCAATTTTTGCAACTAGGCGTAGGTGTGAGGTTATTAGTTTTTGTGCTGCTTGAGAATCATCGTGTTCTTTATAGCGCTTTGCCAGCATAAATTCTTCATCAGGCTGTAACATTGGATATTTGCGAATTTCTTGCAAATAACGATCAAGTCCAGCTTTTGAACTTAATGTTGGTAAATTTGATACACTCATTTGCCCCCCAGTTCTCTAAAATAGAGAAAATTTTGTGCTAATGAAGCACACATGACTATCTAACCTTAAGTGGGCAATAATATGACCCTTAAGCACATTTAAAAGAATATAGGTATGAAAATAAAAATTACACCCCTAAATAGATTTTATACTAAATTATATTGCTCAAGGGCTTGTTCTAAATTTGCCATATCGCTTGGTAAATCTGCTTCAAATAACATTGTTTGTTTGTTTGTTGGGTGCTCAAATCCTAAAATTGCAGCGTGTAGGGCTTGTCTATTTAGGCTTTCAACAATGTTTCTTAATGTATCTGGTAATTTTTTTGCCTTTGTTGCAAAGCCAGAAGCATAAAGCGGATCTGCAATTAGTGGGTGTTTAATATATGCCATATGTACTCGGATTTGATGGGTTCTTCCTGTTTCAAGTTGGCAAATCATTTTGGTAATTTCCCAACCCTCACCCGCATATCGAGAGCTGGTTTTATAATGGGTAATGGCCTCTTTGCCGTCTTTTCTTACGCCTTGCTTGAGGCGATTAAACTTATCTCGGCCAATGGCGATATCAATTTTGCTTGAACTTAGCGCCATTTTGCCCCAGCAAAAAGCAATGTAGGAGCGTTTAAGAGGGCCAGTGCGCCCATGATCTGCAAATTGCTTGCTTAGGTGATTATGGGCACGTTGAGTTTTGGCAACAACCATAATGCCTGATGTGTCTTTATCTAAACGATGCACAATTCCGGGGCGCTTTACACCGCCAATGCCAGCAAAACTCTCCCCGCAATGATTTATCAGAGCATTGACCAAAGTGCCGCTTAGTGATCCGGGTGCAGGGTGCACAACCATACCAACAGGCTTGTTGATGACTATAACTTGATCATCTTCGAAAATTATATCAAGTGCTATGTCTTCGCCTTTTGGAGTTGGATCAATGGGAGGAGGGGCTTTGAAGAAAACTTCATCACTTAGTTTGACCTTATATTTAGGCTCGGTTATTTTTTTATCATTGATTAAAATAACGCCTTCAAGTATTAGCTGTTTAATGCGAGTACGGCTAAGTTCGCTTTGTGCATTGCTTAGGAATATATCAAGCCTAAGGTTTGCATTATCATTATCAACAATATAAGTATTTTCTTTTTGCAAAATAGGGCTTTCTTTTATGTCTAAAAATTCTTCAGATGATAATAGTACAAGTGAAGATATTTCACCAGAAGTAGTTGCAGTAATTGCACGTGCTAAGCGCTCTTTTATTTTTTCAATCGGTCTTTTGATAGTTGGTCTTTTATCTATTGCTTTGGTTTTAATTTTTAAGTCTGATGAGAGAGATAATAATTTAGAAGCAAAAAATGATATAAAGAATAAATATAGTGTTGGTATGTTGGTTGTTCCAGATGGAGCGCAAATAGTTTCAGCTGTTCCAAGTGAGGGTATGGTTGCTGTTACTTATATAAAGAACGGTAAAACAATTCTTCGTCTTATTGATGGCACAACTGGGGCTATTATTCGAGATATTAGCTTTGTAAAAGAGTAGATTACTAATCAAACCTATTGATGTTTTCCCACATTTTGAAAAATTTTGAAACGTTTTGATATTGAGCTTGCGCTTATATTACTGCTTTTTTTTGTATCTAAATTTTCTTGATTTTTATTGTCGCCATCTTTTACAAATTTTTGTACTTTTGCGAGCAAGCTTTCATCAGTTCCTTTAGATTTTTTAACTACCTTGCTCTCGCTCGGATTAATTACATTAACAACTATAGCGGCTATTTCCTCCATATCTTGTCTTAAGGAGTTAAGGTCAGATTTTTTAAGAACGCTATCTTTTTGCCATTTTGTTTGGATTGACTTTTCAATCCCTAAGATTTTTTTATGTAATCCATCAAATTCTGCCTGATAGGTTAGATCTTGTATTAGGGGGCGGGTTTTTGTTTGTTTATCATTGCTCTTAATAGGCTCTATTTTTTTGACTAGATTATCTAATTTACTATTAGCATTGGCAATTTGTTGTTCAGCATTTTTTGGGGATTTTGCAAGTTCTTCAGCAGATTTTATAAGTAGCTCTTCTATTTCTTTTTCTTTCATGCGTAATTTATGAGAAAGCCCAATGGTTTTCTTTTCAAGCTCAAGAGTTCGATCACGAATATCATCATTTTTAGATTCTACTTCACGCTCACGCATGCGTAATTGTTGCGAAATATCAGCAGAGCTTTTTTCAAGCTCTAAAATGCGCTTAGATAATTTCTTATTTTTTGCTTCAAATTCCTCAGAAATAATTTGTTGCCTATCTTGCTCAACATCCATAAGTGCTAATTCGCTTTTTGCTTCATTTATCTCAACTAATTGCTCAGAAAATTGAAGACGTAATTTTTCTATTTGCATTTCCAATTTTCGAGTTTTAAGAGCAAATTGGGCACGCAACTGATCTTTATCAGCACGAAATTCTGACATAGTTAGAGGGTTAACAGATTCATAGCGCTTTTTGGTAAGGCGCACAGCTCTTTTCCAAATAGTGGGCATTATGAATATGCTCAACAGGCTTGAAATTAAAAAGCCCAAAACAAAAAAGATTATGTTTTCTATCAACATTAATTAACATCCAAAAAGGCAATTTCACGCCTTAACCTGTTATAACTTATTTTTCTAGCATAGAGTGATATAGCTAATACCAGAAAAAATTCACTTTATAGAAAAAAATGAAAAAATAATAGTGCTGATTTATTTATTGGTGAATAGGCAACCTAAAATAGGCTTAAAAGCTAAAATGGATTCCAAGTTAAAATGGATTCCAAGTGGGTTGTGCTGTAAATTTAAGGTAGCCAACATTTACCCCAAGTCGAGCTCCAAGGCCTGAGCGAATTGGTACAATATAAATATTATCATATTTCATTGCGGTAATGCCTAACCCACCAACTACAAAGGCAGAGCCATCAACTCCGGGATAGCGACCATAAATTGCATCAACAGAAGGCAAATTATAGATTAACATCATAACTTTACTGCCATCGCCCCCAACATCAAAGCCAATGGTTGGGCCTTGCCAAAAGACTGAACGATTGCCAGCATTGCGGGTGGACATTGTGCCCTCGCCATAACGCACGCCTGCAAACAAAGCCCCAGAGCCTTCTTGTCCTAAAATATAGGCGTTCGGCAGACCATATTGAGAGATAGATTTTTCAACCAGAGAGGCCAGTCCTTGAGTTATTCCCCCAAAAAATTCGCCGCCAGTTTTTATGAGATCATCACTTGAATAAGTGTCGGATAATGTTCCTTGTGCAAAAGAAGAAACTGGAGAAAACGCAAATACTAATGCAAGCAGAATAAGTCGTGTTGTTTTTTTTAACATAATGCATAAGCCCCTTTGTGGAATTAGATCAATTTAGTTTTTCTTTGTTTTATTTACCAAGATATCATTATTTGCATGTTAACTTATAAATTCACAGAATCACTATCAGGCAATTTCGGCAATGATGCGGCAAAGAGGTAAATAAATGTTAACTATTGCAAAATTCATGCGCTTAACCCTTGTTAGCTTAAGTTTGATGCTGATTGTTAGCTCTGGTTTTGCCCAAAACCTTAATATACAAAATGTATATGTGACAAACCCTTTAACGGGCGTAGCGTTAGACGGTCATGATGCCGTGTCATATTATACGCAAGAAGAGCCAGCGCTTGGCCGTCCAGAATATGAATTAAGTTGGAATGGTGTTATTTGGTATTTTAGCAATGAGGCTAATCGAGCGGTTTTTATCAGAGCGCCAGAGATTTATGCACCGCAATTTGGTGGGCATGGAACTATGAGTCTATCACGTGGTTATCTGACAGATGGTAATGCAAATATTTTTGCTTTGCTTGGGGGAAGATTGTTCTTATTTTATTCAAGCGCTAATAAAGATGCCTTTATGCTCTCACAAAAATCCGCCTATATTAAAGCTCGTAATAATTGGGAATTTCTTTCAAGCAGACTTATACCTGCTGAATGATTGTTTTTTGGGCAATGAGTGCGATGTTTTCAAAATGTTAATTGGTAAGAGCATTATAAATAGTTAAACTGAAATTATGATTCGAATAATGAGAGGAAATCTAAATGGTCGATATAATTGAGCTTGAAGCGAATGATTTGGCAGCAATGCTATGCTCAAAAGTTTGTCATGATTTAATAAACCCAGTAGGGGCGGTAAATAATGGGCTTGAAACTTTGGCTGATCCTGAGCAAGCGGCAATGGCAGATTTCGCTCAAGAAATGATTGCTAGTGCTGCCAGACAAGCGCAAGCAAAACTAGAGTTTGCTCGCCTTGCCTATGGTGCCTCTTCAACCGCAAATACGGATTTTGATACTAGAGAATGCGAGCGTGTGGCGCAAATATTATTTGACATAGAAAAGGCTGATTTAGAGTGGAAAATAGAGCCTATTTTAATGCCAAAAAATAAGGCTAAACTATTGATGAATATGCTAGTTATTGCAGCATCTTCTGTGCCTCGTGGTGGAAATGTTGTAGTTGAAATATCAGGTGAAGCAGGCAAAGAAAGCCTTAAAATTACTTCAACTAGTGATAGCGAAAAGCGGCAAAAAACTCTTATGCCAATGGGAATTCAGGAGCTACTTGCTGGCAACCCAGAAGAGGGAGTTGATGCTAGGGGGATTCAGCCGTTTTATACTGGTCTGTTAGCTCGATTAGCAAACATGGATATTGCGGTAGAATTAAAGGATAAGATATTTACTTTTAGCGCTAAACCACAAGAAAAATAATTTAGTTTTTTAGATAAGTACGAATACTAGCTCTGATAAATATCAAGTATTCGTTAACCATCATCATTGCACCTTTGCTTGGAATTTTAATCTTGGAATTTTAATCTTGGGGCTTTATTGATGGATGATCTATTAGGTGAATTTTTGACAGAGACTAATGAAAGTCTTGAAGTTATTGACACAGAGCTTGTGCGCTTTGAGCGCGAGCCAAATAATGCTAAAATTTTGGATAATGTTTTTAGGCTGGTGCATACGATTAAGGGCACTTGCGGGTTTTTGGGGTTGCCTCGCCTAGAAATGTTAGCGCATGCCGCTGAAACTTTAATGGGCACTTATCGAGATGGCGCAACGGTTAGCGATGATGGTGTTTCAACCATTTTAATGTCGATTGATAAGATAAAAGATATTCTTTTAGCGCTTGAAGAAACTGAAAAAGAGCCAGAAGGTAAAGACGAAGAGTTGATAAATAAATTATTGGTGCTGGCTGGAGTTTTTGAAGACAATGAAAAAGCAAATGCTGAAAATGAGCTTAAACAAGAAACAGATGAGTTAGAAAAAGAGGATTTAATACTACCAGAAGAGCCAAAAGAAGCTACTGGTGGTGGTACGATGGGGCGTGAATTAAAACCGGGTGAAGTTTCGCTTGATGATCTTGAGGCGGCATTTCTAAATGCTGAGGGGCCAGATCTTTCGCAACCACCAGAGAAGCCAGTAACAGAGCCAGAAAAGGCCAGTGCTAATCAAATAGCTGCAAAAAAAGAAAAAGCAATGGCTAACCAAACCATTCGGGTGAATGTGCAAACCATTGAAAACCTAATGAATATGGTTTCAGAATTAGTTTTAACTCGTAATCAGTTACTAGAAATTTCTCGTCGCAACGAAGGACGTGAAGAAGAAAGCGAGTTTAATACTCCATTGCAACGCCTCTCAAATGTAACGGCGGAATTGCAAGAAGGGGTAATGAAAACTCGAATGCAACCTATTGGTAGCGCATGGGGGAAATTGCCTCGCATTGTGCGTGATCTTAGCGTTGAACTTGGTAAGCCGATAGATCTTGAAATGATTGGCAAAGAAACTGAACTTGATAGGCAAGTGCTTGAACTTATTCGTGATCCGTTAACTCATATGGTGCGAAATTCAGCAGATCATGGCATTGAAATGCCAGATGTGCGCGAAAAAGCTGGCAAAAGCAAAACAGGAACTATTCGTCTTTCAGCTCACCATGAGGGTGGGCATATTCTTATTTCTATTGCTGATGATGGTAAGGGTTTAAATACTAAAAAACTAAGCGAAAAACTAATTTCGCAAGGTTTGGCGAGCGAGAGCGAAGTCAACTCAATGAGTGATGCGCAAATTCATAAATATATTTTCCACCCCGGATTTTCAACCGCTGAAAAAGTGACAGCGGTTTCGGGTCGTGGGGTGGGCATGGATGTTGTGCGCACTAATATTGAACTTATTGGAGGCTCAATCGATCTTAAATCTGCTGAGGGGTCGGGCACAACAGTTACCGTTAAAATTCCGCTCACGTTAGCAATTATTCCAGCGCTTATTATTGAAAGTGCTGGGGAGAGGTTTGCAATTCCGCAATTAGCGGTCAGTGAATTAGTGCGGGTTAATCAGCAGGGTGAAAATCGTATTGAGAAAATTAAAAATGCCGAAGTGTTGCGTTTAAGAAACTCATTATTACCAATAGTTAGGCTTTCTGATTTGTTAAATATGGAAAGAAAGCAAGAGAAAGATGATAATGTCTTGCGATCAGATAGTACTTTTGTGGTGGTAACAGAAGTTGGTACACGATCGTTTGGGGTGATTGTTGATGAGGTTTTTCATACCGAAGAAATTGTCGTAAAACCAATGTCGGGAATGCTTAAAGATGTTTCTATGTTTTCAGGTAATACGATTATGGGAGATGGCTCGGTCATTATGATACTTGATCCAAATGGTTTGTCGCAATCTATTGGATCAGCGCATGAGGAAGTTGAAAAAGATGAGTTAAGTGATGAAAAAGCGAAGAATAAAGATAATGATATTATTTCATTATTGATATTTGAGGCTGGATCGAGCGATCCTAAAGCTGTGCCACTTTCGCTGGTAACAAGGCTTGAGGAATTTGATTATTCAAGTGTTGAAAGAGCAGGTAGTCGCCATATGGTACAATATCGTGATCGCTTAATGCCACTGGTCTATGTTAATGAAGAGGGTAATCGTCAAACTGAGGGGGCAATGCCAATGATGGTATTTGCCGAAGGGGAGCGTGTGATGGGATTGGTGGTTGATAGAATAGTTGATATTGTTGAAGCTAAGTTAGAATTGCAAGTTGATTCAGATATGGAAGGCTTTTTGGGTAGCGCTATAATATGCGAGAAGGCAACTGAAGTGCTTGATGTGGGTTATTTCTTGCCCAAAGCATATTCAGATTGGTTTGAGAGAAAAGAGCAAGTGCGACCACGTGCAAGGCGTTTGTTATATGCTGAAGATAGCCCATTTTTTAGGAACATGATTGTTCCTGTGCTTATTGGTGCTGGGTATGATGTAACGGCAGTTGAAGATGGTATTGAGGCTTTTGATTTAGTGCAGGAGGGGGCTAAATTTGATATTGTTGTTACCGATATTGAAATGCCAAATATGGATGGATTTACGCTCACTAGATGTTTATCTGAAAATAAAAATTCAGCAAATTGGCCAGTAATTGCGCTTTCTGCTTTTGTTGGTGAGGCATCAGAGAAGAGAGCAAAAGCGCTTGGCATGTTTGATTTTATTGCTAAATTTGATCGTAAAGGATTAATCGATGCGCTTAAACGCACAGAGCAGGTAATAGATGTGGAGGTGGCAGCATGAGCAATAAAAAATTTGGAAATAGTGGAAAACAATATGTAACAATTCGATTGGCAGGGCAATTATTTGGTTTGCCAATAGATCGAGTGCAAGATGTTTTTATGCCAGATAATTTTACTTTTGTGCCATTGGCAGAGACGCAAATTGCTGGTGTGTTAAACCTTCGGGGGCGAATATTAACGGCGATTGATCTTAGCAAAGTGCTAAATGTTGCAGCGGTAAATGAAACAAATATTGAGCGCCCAGCAATAAGTGTGATTTATGCTAACGAATTATACGGACTTTTAATAGATATTATAGGTGAAGTGGTAACGCTTGATAGCGAGCAATTAGAGGCTAATCCAGTAAATCTTGATGCTGAATGGGCAAAAATTAGTGTTGGTACTTATCGTCTTGAAGACGAATTATTGGTTATTTTAGATGTTGATGTATTAATAGAAGAATTATTAAATAAAGAAGCAGCATAACGATATGTTTTGCCCTTTCATGAGGAGAAAAAAATGAAATCTTGTTTGGTGGTAGATGATTCAAGTGTAGTTAGAAAAGTTGCACGAAAAATCCTTGAAGATATGGAATATATTGTTGATGAGGCAGAAGATGGGCAAGAGGCTTATGATAAATGCAAACATGAAATGCCCGATGCAATTTTGCTTGATTGGAATATGCCGATAAAATCGGGTCTTGAATTTTTGAAGGATTTACGTGGTTTTGTTGGCGGCGATAAACCAAAAGTTGTTTTTTGCACCACTGAAAATGATGTGGGTCATATTGCCATGGCGCTTAAAGCTGGGGCAAATGAATATATTATGAAACCGTTTGATCGTGAAATATTAGAATCAAAATTTGAACGGCTTTGGTCTTAATCACTAAAGCTTAATTATTAAGAATGGGAGAGTAAAACCTCCCATTTTTTGTTTTTAATAAGCACTCATACCTAGCAAACTCTAAATCAGGCGCTTAGGATATTAGAGCAAACTCATCTTAACAAAAAAGGTGAGAATTAATGGGCGCACAAAATCTAGCGATAAATATTGGTAAAAAAACTCGTGTAATGTTGGTTGATGATTCAGCTGTTGTGCGTGGCATGGTCAGGAAATGGCTAGAAACTATTGATAATATTGAAGTTGTTGATAGTGCTGATAATGGCAAAATTGCAATAGATAAGGTTGCGAAAGAAAAGCCTGATATTATTATTTTAGATATTGAAATGCCAGTAATGGACGGGATTACTGCATTGCCTGAATTGTTGCGCAAAGCGCCAAAAGCAATCGTTCTTATTGCCTCAACCCTATCACTAAAAAATGCTGAAATATCATTAAGGGCAATGAGTTTGGGGGCATCTGATTATATTCCAAAGCCATCTTTTGCTCGTGATGGTAATGAGGCACGAGAAGCTTTTAAGAGTGAGTTGATTAGGAAAATAACGGGGCTTATGCCAAAGGCTTCTCCTATTAAATCTTATGGTTCAAGCAATGTTTCTATCACACAAAATGCGGCATGGTCGCCCATGCCAAAGGGCAATGAAAATTTTAATTTCCGCAAAGCTTCTTTGATTAATCCACGTGTGTTAGCGATTGGCTCTTCAACTGGAGGGCCAGCGGCGCTTAGTAAAGTCTTTGAGCAGCTTAGCGGAAGGCTTTCTGATATCCCAGTATTTGTAACGCAACACATGCCGCCAACTTTTACCACATTGCTTGGTGAGAGATTGGCTAAAACTGCTGGTATTGAAGGTGGGGAGGCAAAAGCTGATGAGCCTGTTGTGGCGGGTCGTCTTTATTTGGCTCCGGGTGGTTTTCATATGCGAGTGGCAGAAGTAAATGGCACAAAAATAATTAAGTTAGATAAAGGGCCGCCAATAAATCATTGTCGCCCTGCGGTTGATCCAATGTTTGAAAGCATAGCCGAGCAATATGGCAATGCAACTTTGGCCGCTGTGCTAACTGGCATGGGATCAGACGGGGCAAATGGAGCGGTGGCTATTGCTCATACTGGCGGTACTATTTTTGCGCAAGATGAAGCAAGCTCGGTTGTTTGGGGAATGCCCGGAGCAACCGCATTGGCTGGAGTATGCACCAAATTAGTTGATATTGAAAAAATGGGCGACGAATTGGCTCGAATAATAAATAAGGGAATGCTTAGATGAAAGAAGAAAATAATTTTTTAATAAGTAAATTTGTGCAAAACCATTCAGGAATTGTACTTGGTAGTTCAAAATCATATCTAATTGAAACTCGCTTAACACCAATAGCTGAGCAGTTTGGATTTAAGGATGTTGATGAGTTAGCTTACGGGCTTGGTAGCGCTGCAAGCGATCTAAAAAATGCAGTGATAGATGCAATGACCACCAATGAGAGTTTTTTCTTTCGAGATAATATTCCCTTTGAGGCGTTTGAAAAAATCATGTTGCCAGAATTAATTGCAACTGCCCGTAAAACTAATAATAAAATTCGTATTTGGTGCGCTGCGGCTTCTACTGGGCAAGAACCTTATTCTTTGGCGATGATTTTGCTAGCTAATAAACGGCTTTGGTCTGGTATAAATATAGAAATAATTGGCACAGATCTTTCTGATTTATCGCTTGAGCGTGCCAAAATTGGCAGATATACGCAATTTGAAGTGCAACGAGGTTTGCCAGTGCAAATGTTGGTTGAGCATTTTAAGCAAGAAGGCACTGCGTGGTTTATTTCTGATGAGATAAAAAATATGGTGAAATTTTCTAAAAGTAACTTGCTTGAGCCATTTGGATTGCTAGGCAAAATGGACATTGTTTTTTGTCGTAATGTGCTAATTTATTTTGATACAGAAACCAAAGCAAAGGTTGTAAAATCTGTCTATGACATTTTGCGCTTAGATGGATATTTGGTGCTTGGCGGCGCTGAAACCTTGCTTGGAATTAGTGATTTGATGGAGCGAGCAGAAGGTTATAGAGGGCTTTATCGCTCAGCGGGCGCAAAAAATAACTTAACTGCGCTTAGTGCTTGATTTTGTTATATTCTGGATTGCTATAAATTTAGCTGCAATCGCAGTCCGCTTCCTTCCCCCTTTGTGGGGAGGGATTGAGGTGTCAAGTCCTAAATACTTGCACTCGCTTAGTTGAAATATGCAAGAAAACTGATTGATGCTAGTGAGTGACTTGCGTCTATGGCAAAATCACTTGATGTTCGTCTTTCAACTCTCTAACGTATATTGAAGCAATAAGTGTCAGGCAATTTGAAAACTAAGAGCAGTTCACATGGTAGCAAAAAAATCAAATGAATTTGATGGCTTCTATTCAGCATATTCTACAGGAATAGCTGGAAGTTCATTTGGTATGTTTGTTTTTAAAGATGGAATAATATCAGGTTCTGATGTTGGTGGAGGTAATTACAGCGGCAATTTTGTAATCTCGGAAGATGGTAGAGACCTCTCAGGAAAAGTTATATTCACAATTCCAATTGGTCAACAAACCATCACAGGAACAGCAGCTACAACTGAGCCAATTACATTCGAAGTTCCTTTTCAATTGCCAACAGAAATTAACCGAAATGATGTCCACAGAATAGAAACCCCTGCTGGTCCAATCAACATGAAATTTGAAAAACTTCGAGGGTTTAATGAATAATGTTGCAGCAACTGTAAACGATACAACTCTCATTCTAGGAATGAGTCCGTTTGAGATAATATATATTGGATTTCTTATTTTGACAATTATCGCGATATTTTTTGGCCCCATTAAAGCTGTCAAAATTACTCGCAAAATGGATAAAGAACGTGATATCCGTGAGAGAAAATTAGAGGTGTTTCGCTCATTGATGAAAACCAGAAGAATTAGGCTTTCCTCCGAGCATGTCACCGCACTAAATCTTATCGAGCTTGAATTTTACAAGAAAACATTAGTAACAAAGCCATACCGTGAATATATCAAACACCTTAGCTCCCCCTTACCTGCAAGTGATCAGCAAGAGCATTATTTTACTGAGCGGGATGATTTATTTGTCAACTTGCTGCAGGGACTTGGAGAAGAGCTTGGCTATAACTTCGATAAAAAGGATCTAGACCGACTTAGCTATACTCCAGTAGGATGGGAACAGGACGAATCCACTCAAAAGAAAAATGCAAGGCTTCTTTCAGAATTACTAGAAGGAAAAAGGCCATTGCCAATAACCAGTATGCAAGTAACAAATAATAGCCCATTCCCTCCTCCCCCAGAGATTGGAGAAAAAAATAAATAATTCTATTGCTTAGATAACACTTCTTTCCCTTTTGAAGCCATTATGCGCCAACCCCAACTTCCAAAAGACCCCTGTCAATTTTTGCAAATGACTAAGCATTGCGAAAAAATTGCTAGCTGTTGGATTTCTCTTATCGCTCAACATACGCATAAGACTTTTAGATGATGTTTCCATTTCTTCAAAGCTATAGCTACTCTATTACTTCGCCCCGACTGTCATAGCGAGAAGCGAAGCGACGAAGCTATCCAGAAATTTTGAGGTCTATCTCTAAGATTCTGGATTGCCACGTCGGCTGCGCCTCCTCGCAAAGACGAAGGAGAGAAATACTAAAAAATGGACATAGTTTACAAATATAGGACATTTCCCCTCTCCCCTTGCGGGAGGAGGGTGGCACGCAAAGCGTGACGGGTGAGGGGTAAGGCGTTGAACTTTAACTCTCAAATCTCAAGTTTTATTGAGACATTTTACCCCTCATCCGTCCTGCCAGACACCCCGTGTCAAGCACGGGGCAGGCTCTTTTCCCGCAAGGGGAGAAGGAAGAAAAGAATTTTAGTTAAACTGGACAGTAGTGGCAACAAGCAAACAGCACAAAGCAACCAACAAAGTCACCTGTTGGTTGCCAAATACTAACTTGAGATAATGATTTAGAGTTAGATTACTTATTCATGTGCCGCATGCGGGCTATTTCATCATATTCTACTTGTTCGGCTTTATCTTGTGCTGCACGTTCTGCCATATTGGCACGTTGATCAAGCAGTTCTATTTTTTTCAATTCTTCCAAAGCTTCAGAAAGCGCATCTTGTGCGGCTTCTTGTTGCCCCTTCATATCAGTTGCTGATGCTAGCAGATTATCTCGTCTGTTAATCGCCGCTTTAGCAAATGTTGAATAAGCGAAATGGGCAACGTCTGATATGCCAGTTTTTTGATGCTCTATATCTATTTGTTGATCAAGCTCTGCTGCCATGCGCTCAAAATCACCAATCATCATTTCGATTTGTGCTAATTGGCGACGTTTTTCATCAACATTAAATTTTCTTACCCTAATCAGGCTTTCGTTTCGTGACTTCATGACCTGTACTCCTTACACTATTATACTCAAGTCGTTTGTTCATTTTCAATCGCTGTGTCTATTATAGTTTTGAGCATTTCATAGCCCTGTTCTATACTAGTCACTTCTCCCCTATGCTGGCTCAAAAACGCCTCCAGCTTAGGATTGATAGCAATCGCTTGATCTACCTTTGCATCTGATCCTTTGCGGTAAGCCCCCAAGCGGATCAATTCTTCCATATCAGCAAAAACTGACATAAATTCCCGTGCCTTTTGCAAAACCGGCTGAACTTCCTCCGGTACGCACATAGGCATGGTGCGCGAAATAGACCTTAGAACGTTAATTGCTGGATATCTTCCACGCTCAGCAATCGCCCGTTCCATTACAATGTGCCCATCTAAAATACCACGTGCGGCATCTGCTATTGGCTCATTGTGATCATCACCTTCTACTAAAACAGTAAATAATCCCGTAACAGAACCAGAATTTTTTAATCCTGGGCCCGCTCTTTCTAATAACCTTGGTAATTCAGAGAAAACTGTGGGTGGATAGCCCTTTGCGGTGGGTGGTTCGCCTATTGAAAGCCCTATTTCTCGTTGCGCCATTGCAAAACGAGTTAAACTATCCATCATACATAATACTTTTTTGCCCTGATCTCGATAATATTCCGATAGGGAAAGCGTTAAATATGCCGCTTGTCGGCGCATAAGAGCGCTTTCATCTGAAGTTGCTACCACCAAAACGGTTTTCTTAATGCCCTCTTCGCCTAAATAGTCGGTAATAAACTCTTGCACTTCTCGCCCACGTTCACCAATAAGCCCAATTACTGCAACATCGACCTCAGTATTTACCGCCAACATTGACATAAGAACCGATTTACCAACCCCAGAGCCCGCAAAAATACCTAGCCGTTGTCCTTCGCATACCGTTGTAAAAGTGTTTAATACTCGCACACCAAGATCTAGCGGTTTGCCAACTCGTGCTCTATCATGAGCTGCTAGCGGGTTGTTGCGCAATGGGTATGCTATATCGCCTCGTGGTACTATGCCCTTATTATCAATTGCCTCGCCATTAGCATTTACTACTCGACCTAACCAGTTCATAGAAGGGTAAACAGCGCCATCATGGCTAGAAAATACTGCCTTACACCCCAAGCGCACTCCCTCAATAGGGCCAAATGGTAGGCAAAGTGCGTGTCCATCACGAAAGCCAATAATTTCACATGCTAGGTTTTTGCCAGATTGCCTTTCTATTGATACACGTCCGCCAACCCGCAATTCACGTACTGGGCCAGTTATCTCAAGCAACAGCCCTTGCACGGTTTTTACACGGCCAAAAACCTCAATCTCATCAATAGCGTTAATTTCGCTTATTAGAGGATCAATCATGAAAGCTAAATTCTTTCTTTATGCTTCAAAGTGAAACAATTTATGTTAAAAAGTACGAATCATAAGAAAACTGTAACCTATTGTTAAGAAAAAATCGCTATTTTCATAATTCAAGGTCATTCTTGTTAATAAGTCATTTTCTCTAGTTTTGTTGGTGCTAAAGCGCTTTTCGTTGAGTCCGATGAATCTCTTGTAACGCTTTCTTAACCTAAAACATTAAAAAGATGTAAAGGTTTTTATTTAATAAAATCAATATGTTACTATTTTTTAACTAAATTTTTTAGCATCTTGCTAATATGAATTAAACTTTGTTAACTATTTCTCAGTAGTGTCGAATCATATCCAGTAGGATTAACGATGGATGTGCTCACGCATGGGATGCATCTGAGTAGTTCCAGCAGGGACAATAACAAATTTTTAAGGGGATAAACATGCGAGTACTCTTAGTAGAAGATGATAGTGCAACAGCACAAAGCATCGAACTAATGCTAAAATCCGAGAGTTTTAACGTCTATACTACCGATTTAGGTGAAGAAGGCGTCGATCTTGGTAAATTATATGATTATGATATTATTTTATTAGATTTAAATCTACCCGATATGAGTGGGTATGAAGTGTTGCGCACGCTTAGGATTGCCAAAGTTCAAACTCCAATTCTTATTCTTTCTGGCCTTGCAGGCATTGAAGATAAGGTGCGTGGGCTTGGTTTTGGTGCTGATGATTATATGACTAAACCTTTTCATAAAGATGAATTGGTTGCTCGTATTCATGCAGTTGTTCGTCGCTCAAAAGGGCACGCACAATCAATTATTACGACTGGAGAATTGGCGGTAAATCTTGATACGAAAACAGTTGAAGTGGCTAGCCATCGTGTGCATTTAACTGGTAAAGAATATCAAATGCTTGAGCTTTTATCATTAAGAAAAGGCACAACGCTAACCAAAGAAATGTTCCTCAACCATCTTTATGGTGGCATGGACGAGCCAGAATTGAAAATTATTGACGTGTTCATTTGTAAATTGCGCAAAAAACTCTCAGTTGCAACGGGTGGCACAAATTACATCGAAACTGTTTGGGGTCGTGGTTATGTATTACGAGAGCCAGACGAACACGAAATGGTGCAAAGCGCTTAAGAGGCGCTTTTAGGCTTCTAATATTTCTAAGAATTCCAAACCCCGCATTTATGATGTGGGGTTTTTTGATGACTATCTAATAAGATGGTAAGTATAGTTTTGTTAGAGAGTTAAAGATATTTAATCCAATATTTCAAACTTTGGATTCATCTTGTTAGGAAAAAAATTAGGATTTATAATTTTGCTATGTTCCACATAATTTTGAAAGTGAAGGGCGCAATTATTACCATCAGACATTATCACCCCATATTGTGCAGGGGCTTCAAAACAGCTTTGTTGACCAGTTCGCCCCCTAAGATAAGGTTCAACCCTATGCTGATTGCCAGATATTGTTGCGCATGGGTATCCGCCCCAGCTTCCTGCAGAGCTTATATGGCAATGACCCGCAAGAATTTGAATGATATCAGCTTTGCTATCATGAAGGATATTTAACAGTTTTTCGGGCTCTGCCAATCTATAAGTATCAACTGGCATCTGCAACGCACAGGGATTATGATGAATTAGAATGATAATTTTTAGATCAAGTGATTTTGCTTTTGCTAGGCAATTTGCTGTCCATGAAAGCCGTTGATCGCATAAACCAGAACGCAAGAGACCTGGGTCCGAACTATCAAGCATTATGATTCTGTGACCTTTAATATCTTCATAGCCCTGCACAAACCCATTCTCATCAATCATTGGGTCATTAGTATGTTTCAAATAAACATTACGATCATCATGATTACCCATCATCACTCGTTGCGCCGATTTATTTTTTTCTCGAATTTCATCAAAAACAACATAGGCATTTAGATCAGCCTTATCAGCTATATCTCCTGCAAAAACCACTAGATCGGCATCACTGTGAAATTTATTCAAATTTTCAATTGCAGCTATAAAACGAGAAGCTGTATCTAGCTCATTTTTCACTTCACCATTAGGCAAAAGATGAATATCGCTCATTACAACGAGTTTTAAAAGATTATCATTATAAGCATTCACTTCATTGCCCCTTTTATGAAAAATTAAATTGCGGTGGCAGTAACCGAAACTATTTTTCTTTTAATCTTATCATATATGAATTTATCCTTCAACAGACTCCGTAGTCACCCCGTTGAAAAACGGGGTCCATTATACCCATACGCAGGCACAAACTAGCATTGTTATCTTTGCTAAAACAGCGAGTAATCCGCCATTTATGATATGGTTTGATAGCACAAATGGATGCCGTTTTCCAACGGCATGACAGTGTGAGTATATAGTTAATAATTTATCCGCCGCACAAAAATCTCAAAGACAAAGAGCGCCAAATTGTTTTTGCCTTACGTTAGCGGGCTGAGCCTCTCGTTATGATGATAAGGGAGTAATAGGGAAAACTGTTAATCTTTTCCAAGACTAACACCCATCCATAACCCAAGCCCCACCCTCAATCCCTCCCCGCAAAGGGGGAGGGAAGCGGATTGCGATTGTGGTTATTGCGGAGTGCAAAACCTTATTCCCCACTTCGCTTCTCGCTATGACGGACGAAGAGATAAAATAAAGAAAAGTCAAAAATACTTGACATCAAGTATAAAATAACATACATAAAGTCTAATTTACATTACTAACACGTCAAACTAAGAGGAAATCATGCCCTATCAAGAGAAGAATGCTGTTATATCTTTATTTTCCATTGCGATTGTTTTTGGGTTTTATTTTTATTTCACTAAGCAAAATTTTTCTGCAGGGTTATTTGATGGAGCAGATGCTGGTGTTTTAATTGGTAAGTCAATTCTTTGGCTTATTTTTGGTGGAGCAATCTTTCAAATAATAGCACAGGTAGTTTTTCATATTATTTATGTGGTTATTGCTAAAGAGCCAAATACCTCTTCTTTGGTTGATGAGCGTGACAAATTGATTGAGCTTCGCACTTTAAGGGTTGCTTATTATATTATTTTTGTTGGTTTTGTAACTGCAATGATTGCTTTGGCAATGGGGCAAAGCATTTTTGTAACCATTCATATCCTACTTTCATTCACAGTTATTGCTGGCATTGTTGAAAGCCTGATGCAGATTTTCCTTTATCGCAGAGGATTTTAGCTATGGGCAAAATTACCCTTATTAAGCGGCAGGTAAAAAACAATATTCGCCGCTTGCGTTTTGAACATGATGAAATGACGCAAAAAAAATTAGCTGAGTTAGTTGGTGTAACTCGCCAAACCATCGTGGCGATTGAAAACGCAAAATATGCGCCTTCACTCGAATTGGCTTTTTTGATTGCTTTAGCTTTTAACAAATCGATTGAAGAAGTTTTTTCTTATGAAATTTCAAAAACTTCAGATCGCACGGCAAAAGAAAGAGATTATCATGGCCAGACTTAACAGTTATTTTTGGGACTTTATTGCAAAAAAATATGCAAGAGACCCTATTATTGATCAGCAAGCCTATCAAAGAAAGCTGGAACTTACCCGCCGCTATATGCACCCAAATATGCGGGTGCTAGAGCTTGGGTGCGGCACTGGCACTATCGCCATTGCCCACGCCCCATTCGTTAAGCAGATTGATGCCATTGATGTTTCATCTAACATGCTTGTAATCGCAAAAGAAAAGTCCATTGCCAGCAATATCAATAATATTACGTTTACTCAGGCCAAGATGGAGGACATGCAAATCGATCCAGAAACTTATGACATGGTAATGGCTCATTCTATTTTGCACTTGTTGGACGATAAAGACGCCGCCATTGCCCACATCTTCAAAATGCTAAAACCAGAGGGGATTTTTGTTTCAAGTACGGCATGTATTGATAATCATTGGGCGCTAAAGTTTTTTCTGCCAATTGGCACTGCACTAGGTTTGCTCCCGCTTGTAAGATTTTTTAGCCCTGAAGAATTGCTGAGCAGTATTTCAGATGCTAAATTTGCAATACTGCAACAATGGCAACCAGAAAAAAATAAGGCAATGTTTATAATTGCTAAAAAAGGAGAAATTAAATGAATATGAAAACAAAATTTTCAACTCTATGGATAGTTATAACATTAAATATGGCCTTTGCCGACATTCTCTCGCTTTTTGTTCCAGGAATTCATGAGGAACTTGCGGCGTTCGCAGGTGATATCCCAATCACTTCGCTTATGTTGTTTGGTGCGGTAAAAATCCAAATTCCTATTGCTATGATTTTCCTGTCCAGAGTATTGAATTATAAGATAAACCGCTGGGCAAATATTATTGCAAGCATAATTACAATCGTGTTTGTTGTGGGTGGCGGAACATTATTGCCGCATTATATATTCATTGCAACTATCGAAGTTGCGTGCATGTTGCTGATTATTTGGTTTGCTTGGAAATGGACAGGTACTAGTAAAGCTATATCTTAATGGGCGCAAAAGGGTAGCTTAAATATTGCTATTTAATGATTAGATCTATTGTCTAAAACTAATAACACACATATCATTGCCTAAAAGGCTTCATTATGTTCGTTTCAGTTTTTGATATGTTTAAAATCGGGGTTGGCCCTTCTTCGTCCCATACAATGGGGCCAATGCTGGCAGCTTTTCGCTTTGTTGCTTTGGTGCGGGAGAAATTGCCAAAAATTGATGCGGCGCTTTCTCTTAAAATAACTTTGTTTGGCTCGCTCGCTCATACGGGAGTTGGGCATGGGACATGCAAGGCAGTTTTTGCTGGGTTACTCGGGTTTTTGCCTGATGAGGAAATGGATGGTTTTGCGAATTTATTTGAAAATCTTAAAGCAAAAAAGGCGCTGATATTTGATAGGCAGAAAATTGCTTTTGATCCTAATAAAGATATTATTGTCGATAAAAAAACTAAAAAGCTTCACGCCAATACGCTTTGTTTTGATATTGCTGATGCTGAGGGCAATGTAATTTTAAGCGAAACATATTATTCTATTGGTGGTGGTTTTATTATGAATGAGGCTGAAATGCACGCCCCACCAAAACAAAGTAGCAAGGAAGATATACCATTTCCGTTTCATAATGGGCAAGAAATGCTTGAGATGGGCAATGAGGCGAATTTAACCTTAGCGCAAATGAAGCGAGCAAACGAATTGATTTATCACTCGCAAAAGCAGCTTGATGATTATTTAGAAAAAATCTGGTGCGTGATGAATGATTGCATTGATCGTGGGCTAGAAACAAATGGCGAATTACCCGGAGGGCTATTTGTAAAAAGACGGGCTGGTGCAATTTATAAAACTCTAAAAAGGGATAGAGGAAAAAATGACGTGCCGCTCCACTCGGCGATTGATTGGCTTTCGGCTTACGCAATGGCGGTAAATGAGGAGAACGCGGCAGGTGGTCGTGTGGTAACTGCGCCAACCAATGGAGCGGCTGGGGTGTTGCCTTCGGTGATAAAATATTATCTTGAGCATGTGCCAAATTCTGATGAGGGCAAAGTGCCAGACATGCTATTAACAGCAGCGGTGATTGGCGGTTTGATAAAATATAACGCTTCAATTTCTGGCGCAGAAGTTGGTTGCCAAGGCGAAATCGGCTCAGCCTCGGCAATGGCTGCGGCAGCGCTTTGCTTTGCGCTTGGCGGCACAAACGAGCAAATAGAAAACGCCGCCGAAATTGCACTCGAGCATCATTTAGGCATGACGTGTGATCCGATAAAAGGCTTGGTGCAGATACCGTGTATAGAACGCAATGGCATGGGGGCGGTGAAAGCCGTTGCGGCGGCGAGTTTGGCAATTCACGGCGATGGCACACATCTTGTTTCGCTTGATGCGTGCATTGAGACAATGCGAGTTACGGGGCGTGATATGGACAGCCGATATAAGGAGACTTCACTTGGTGGGCTTAGTGTTTCGGTGGTGGAGTGTTGATGGACGAAACCGCAAGAGAGCAGATGATAGGTGCTGTTGATTCATGGTTGAAAACCCTAGATTTGCAGCAAGGTCGTAAAGAATTTCAAAGAAAGAAAATGCGACGTACGCTCCTTTTTGATGAGCCAATTGCTAAATTTGATAATCCTGAATACATTTTTAAGTTTTCTTCAAAAGAAGAAGAGCAAAGACACGAAATTATCGTGCGATATTTGGAGTTAGAGTCGAGAATCTTATCTTTAAAGGAGTGCGAATATTATTTTCGAAGATTCCCATTTCGAGGTCTTCCAGTCACAAAATATAGTCACTTAACCAATGTTTGTGAAATGTATTTTTCACGATTTTACGAGTTTAAGGAACGTTTAAAAGAATATTTCAAAGCAGTGGAAATTGTAACACCAAATCATCATCTTGATATTGGAAAGTTTATAAAATTATTTTCCAAAACATTCAAATCTGAATTACGTGAGCGAAATATAATCCATCATCATGAGGGGTTTGCAGAATTAAGCATAAGTAGATTGTTTTTGATGGAGTCTATTATGATAAAAAATAGCAATAAGAGAGAACATATCACTGAGTATAGAAAACTTACAAAAGAATGGGTGCTTCGAGTGCAAAAAAATGGCAAAAAACTAGACCAATTTCTTGAAGCTGTTGCTAAAGTAACTTTAGAAAATTGCGACTTCCTAAAAGGATAATTTATTCTTTCATTGGTTAAATAAATTCACGAGGAGCGGAGCGACGAAGCAGTCCAGAAGCTATAAACTCAGTGGCCAGTTAACTCTGGATTGCTGCGCCCTTCCTTCATGGCTCGACAGGCTCACCATGAGGAAGTGGATCGCAATGACAAACGCCAGCTATTTTTCTTATTTGCCAGAAATAATCCTCCGTCATCACAGCGCTGTCATGTTGAGCAAAGCCGAAACATCTTATGCCCTTCACTTTCGTTCAGGGTGACACATGGAGGTCATCACGAAGAGCGAAGCGATGCGGTAATTCAGAATCTATCAGATGGCGGGGGTGTCGGGGTCGGGCTGGAACAGCCCAACGGCGACAAGAATAAATGCTGCAACTTTCTTGATTGCCACTCTCTTTATATTTTAACCCCCACCCTCAATCCCTCCCCGCAAGGGGGAGGGATTGAGGGTGGGGGTTTAGTGTAAAATCTTGGGTGGGAGGCTCAATAAAAGAAAAGGGGCAGAGCGCTACCCTCGTCGATATTTCTCAACAAAATTGCGCAATATCTTCTCGGGCATATCAATATTCTCTGCCCTAACCATCGCTATTAATTTTTCTGCATCATTGGGATCAAAATAGCCGTGATTTTTATAAATATTGATGCGTAGTTCAAATTCGGCACAATCAGCTTCTGGGTGAAATTGTGTGGCGTAGATGTTGGATTTATATTTTATCATTTGCACTGGGCAGGTCGTGGCGGTGACTAGATTTGTGCAATGTTTTGGCATGGTTTGCACCGCCTCTTTATGACCGACAAAGGCACGAAAATTATTGCCTACGCCTTTTAATAAATCATCATCTTTGCCAGCATCGGTAAGGGCGCAATCTGTTGCGCCAACTTCTTCGCTATGGTTTTCTTTATTGACCACGCCACCCAAAAAATGCCCCAAAATTCCCATGCCATAACAACAACCTAAAAATGGAAAATCACGTAAGCAAATCTCGCCCATCATGCCCATTATTGCGTTCTCGATTGCTTTTTCTAGTGGGTGTTTTTTGCTTTCATTATCGCTAACACAACCCGGCCCACCGCCAACAATTATGCCTGAATAATCGCTTAGTTTAAGCCCATCAATATTTGGGTTTTCATCAAGCCTAATGCGATGCACGTCTTTTTTTGTCAAGCCGCCTTTGTTTAGAATTGCTTCAAATTCGCTGTTTGATGCGTCTGTTTCGGGGCGTAATTGTAGGATTAGAAATGGTTTCATGAGCGGGTTTTGCTTGTGTTTTACCCCCCACCCCAGCCCTACCCACGAGGGGGAGGGGGAAGAGGGAATTTGAGTTAATTTGTTGTTTTGCTGGCGGCTAGCATTTTTTCAACTACTTTAATTGCTTGATTATTGCGCTCGTTCCAATCACCAGAAATTAGCGTGTAATTAGCGCCAAACTTATCTAGTTTATTTTTGATTTTATCAAAAAACTTATCACGCATTTCTTGCTTGCCATAATAGCGCAACGGATCTTCCTGCCATGGGGCATTTGCATCTAATAACAAATAATGATCGGGCAATTTTATGCGTGCTTCAAGATCTGGCAAGGAGTGCCCGAGCAACATTTCAGCCCAAACAGCGGTTAGCAGTGCATCGGTATCTTCGAACAATATTGGCCCTGCTTTTTGCGATAGGGTTTTTCTATGCGCTTCGTGCCCATCAACAATGAAGTGCAATTCTTCTGCTCGATAATCACCCTGTTGGCGAAATCTTTCGTATGGGCGGCCATATTCTGGCACGTAAGGGCCGCCATATTTTTTGGCT
>Ga0256834_1000449_pt1 | contig 29751 bp, 30 predicted proteins | sample 4281140metaG_FD_190536 | JGI IMG/M metagenome (GOLD analysis project Ga0256834, IMG submission 190536) | Hydrothermal vent microbial communities from East Pacific Rise, Pacific Ocean - 4281-140 | ecosystem: Environmental > Aquatic > Marine > Hydrothermal vents | place: Pacific Ocean: East...
TATATCTCTTCAAGCATATTATCGACGGTAATATCATCTCCATGAGACTTTAAAAAATCCGTCAAGTATTCTTCTGAAGCTTCCATGCCGCCTTCTTTTTCCACTTCAACCAGTTTTTTATAAATAGGATCAAGTACATCGGTAACATGTTTGGAGATCTTCTTTCTTGACGCTTTATATCCTGTGATGGTACCATTATCATCTTTTAGGACTTCAAAATCTGTAAAGACCCAGTAATATCTTCCGTCTTTTGCCAGGTTTTTCACTGCGGCAACAAAATTTTGTCCGTTTTGAATACGATCCCAGAGTATCTTAAAAAGTACTTTTGGCATATCAGGATGGCGTACAATACTGTGTGGCTGCCCGACAAGTTCTTCTTTGGTATATCTGGAAATTTCTGCAAAATAATCATTGACATAAGTAATAATTCCCTTAAGGTCAGTATCACTCTCTATATATACATTGTTTTTTAATTCTATCTCTTCATTAATGGGTTCTGGTCTTTTCATACGCTTATCCTTTTACATGTCTAAATATCTTAACAATCCTGTCGTTATTTTAGAATAAGGCAGCAGTTTCGTACCGCCATGCTTCATCATGAACAGCTTTGCATTGGTCTCAGTGGAAAACGGGATCAAGTCATCACCGTGGGGTCCTTCAATTCTACTTCCAAAAACATACACTGCCTGTTTGGCATTGACTTTTTCTCCCGTAAGATAGTCTTTCACATATATTTTATCTATTTTGTCTTTAAGCAGATTTCGTTTGAGAAAATACTCCTGATGCAAATAGACCTGCATCATCGACTTCACAGAGATAAATGTTTCAGTGTGACCATTTTTAAGCACAGCTTCACAATGCCATTTTGGATATTTGTCCATAGGGATACTGAACACAGGGTCAAGCTTTTCCTGCAGCTTTGTAATACTGCCCGTGAAAGGTTGTGTAGACTGTACTGTTTTTGCCTTAAAAGGTTGCGGCGTTTCTGCCATTAAAAGTGAGGCAACAGATATCAGTAAAATTATTTTTTTCATTGTTTTTCCTTACAAAAGATCTTTTTTTCTAAATGCAACATATCCCAAATAGGCGAGTATTAATCCTATCACAATAGGGTAAACAAAAGCATAGATGATCAACCATACAGAACCAAGTGTATCAAGCAGATAGTAGGCTACAGGGCCGATCACCGTCAACTCGGGATCAAACAGTGAAATGGCCCCAATACGGAACACCTCTATGGGGTTGAGCATCGCCAGTGTAATGATCAATTCATCACTCACTCTGTTTTGCAGCATCAAGCCCATAAGTGCAATATCGATAAATGCCAACAATGCGATCCAGACGACAAAAGAAGCTCCCAAGGCTATATCGGTTGACTTAAGTATGGTTGAGAGGAAAAATGCCAATCCCAAAAAGATAAAACTCAAAGAGAACAAAAGTGCCGAATAGAGAAAGATCATCTTCCAGGGAAGAGCACCGCCCTTGAACAGGCCAAAGATCACACCTAATATCAATGCCAGAAATACAGGCAAAAAAACTGTTGCAAAACGCCCCAGCATTTTCCCCCAATAATAATCTTTCAAAGAAACAGGAAAAGAGAGCATATATTCCAGCACATTACTCTCCCTGTCACCTGAGATAGATTTCACCGTCGTGATCAAAATAAAGATCGGTAAAATAATAATGGTCACCTGTATAAAGATAAGGAGCATACGACTCAGTCCGGTAAAGCCCATAACCACAGAGTCAGAGACCCCGGTAATGAAGAAAAGAGCCATCAGGCCGCCAAATACGACAGAGTAGACATAAAACCATTTTGAACGCAGTGACTCTTTCACGTCCAAATAGGCGATCAGTAAAAGATTTTTCATTAGTACGCCTTTACTTTTTTTGAATTTTCTTTTTCTTTTTCTTCTATTTTCTGTGCTACATAAGCATAGTCAAACACTTTGGCTCCTTTGGGTACGGTTGCTTTGGAATAGGCAGCGAAACCGTATGCCATAGGTGTAATGGCACCACTGACATATTGTGCTTTCCGAGCATCGATCCATGCACCTGTTTTGGCATCGGTGATCCAGAGGATCGCCTGATTCTTCCAGGGTATTTTCTCTTCCTCTAGCCAAAGTACTGCACAACCGATATCATCAAATTTATAATCTTTTCCTGTTTTGGGGTCAATCACCTGTACTGCGAATTTTCGCTCGCTGATCGCCATTTGACAGCGTTCACACATATCTCTGTCCCAATGCATCTGTTGCACATCACCTATAGGTTTCTTTTCGCATCCTGAAAATCCAAACAGGAAAAAGAGTGTCAAAAAAAGAAAACTAAATTTTTTCATCTTCTACCACCTTTCCGAGATCCATATAAATCTTGCGATTGACCAGACCTTCTATCTCATCAAGCCGGTGGGTAATAAAAAGCGTAGAACATGCCGGATCAATTTCTGTAAGCAGTTCATAAAATTTTTCTCTCCCTTTGGGATCAAGATTGGCAGTAGGCTCATCAAAAATAAGCAGATTACTTTTTTTAGACAATGCAATAGCAATAAGAAGTTTCTGCTTCATACCTCCAGAGAGTTTGAAGAAAGGCTTGTTTAACTGATTTTTCAGATCCAGATCCATTCTGCCTGATTCTTCAAATATTTTTTCTCTTGAAATATCTGAACTTTTCTCTACAAAAGAGAGTAACTCCTCAATACTTAATCTGACTGGAGGAGGCAGCTGAGGGATAAAGCTGATACTTTTCAATACATCCACCCTGTTTTTGATCGGATCTGCACCGTTTACTTTAATTTCTCCACTGTCAATATGATAAAACCCGAGCAGTGCCCGTACAATTGTCGTTTTACCCGCACCATTTGGACCCATCATGGCAATACGGTCTCCCTGGTTGATAGTCAAATTCACATTGTCAAGCACCTTGGTGCCCATAAAACTTTTTGTGACATTTTTGGCAATAGCTAACATTTACACAAGATCCTTTAGTCTAAATTCATAATTGTATGCATCTGTATGACACACATCAAAACATCTACCACACATTGTACAGTCTCCATTGACCACCAATTGTTTTTCTATGCCTTTTTGGGCACGTTCTTTATCATGTTTTGGTTTAATGAATTCGAGTACATGTTCTTCAAAGCAGGCATTCAGGCAGGCACCGCAGTGGTCACATTTATTCATATCCCACTGTACTTTGGTCATACTTACCCATCCAAGCATATTGTACGTTGTTCCTACCGGACAAATATATTTACACCATGCTCTTCTGGAGTAGAATGTTTCCATCGCCAGCACCACAAGTACCCATATCAATGCCAGACTCCATCCATAAGTGATCGCACGACTGATATAGCCGATAGGGTTGATCACTTCAAATACCAGATATCCGTCTACGGCAGCGGCTACAAGAAAGATCACCCAAAATACAAATCGGATATTGGGATCAAACTTGCGTTCTTTAATTATTTTTTTGCGAAGCAGTATCTGATGAAGATGTTCCCCAAGTTCACTGAGGAAACCATAGGGGCATACCCATGAACAGTATGCTTTCCCTCCCACCAGCAGATAAAACACGATCAAGGTCACGCTTCCGATGATGACGTTAATATGAAAATGATGTTCTGATGCAAATATTTCCAAGGCAGTAAAAGGATCGATCAAATGAAACCCAAACATTCGGGAACCGTTCAGTGTACCCTCCAGAAGTTGCAGGTCGATATGAAAAGAAAGGAAAAAAAGCAGATTGATGATAAAAATACTTAACCATCGCCATGCTCTAATGGTCAATCTGAATTTACCATTACTGTTTTTGTAATAGAGTGTACTCAGCAGTGATGCCCTGACAATCTCTTTAACACTACCATTATATCTATCCATCTGTTATCCTTTTTATGTCCGGTGTTACAATTACTGCGCGTTCTTTTTTTGCTCAAATGTTCCAATCTCATCAGAGAGTGATTTCAATTGACCATCATCCATTTTACTCAACAACCCGTACATGACATAATTTTTTCGTTTCCCTGATTTGAAATCTACCAATGCACTATACACTTTTTCAGCACTGTCACCGATCAACTTAGGACCAATAATCCCCTCACCGTTAACACCATGGCAGGAAGAGCACTTCTGTCTGTACAATGAACTCACCTTGAACCCAGCCACATTTCCTGCTTTATTCTTCAATGCCTGAAGCTTATCATCAAGTTCTTTCTGTTTCTGTTTCTGTTCTGCATCTATTGATTTTGCATCTGTTTCAGTAGTCTGTTCTCTTTGCTGTTGAGAATTATCCAATTTCACTTTAATTTCTGTTTTTGCAATAAATTTGTTGATATGACTCAGTTTATCTACCTCTTTATCAGATTGAAATACTAAAAACATTGCGCCCAGCGCCAAAAGTGTCGTGATTCCCGCTATGATATGTTTCATTATTTTTTGCTCCTTAATTCTTTAATTTGTATGTTGAATCTTTCTATCTCTTTAGCAATTGCTTTAAGTCTCTTCTCATCTATATTGTTGACAAGCTGTTTCATAAGAGGATTGTTCTTTTCGCCTGTTTTAAATTCAAGGATACGATGAAAGATATAGGTTGCATTTTTATCTAGAAGTGCAGGCCCTACCACACCATTGGCATAATCATCATGGCACGCTGAACATAAAAGCCGATAGTCAGGGCTGAGTTCATTGATCATAAGAGTCATTTGTACTCTTTCATAAGGAGAGCGGATATCTTTGTAAGCATCCAGTTCTGTTCTGATCTTTGATGTCTCCGCATCGTATGTACTCTCACCTTTCTCTTTATTGTAAGAGTAATAAAACTGACCACTGTTCTCCTTGCTGTCATCACTCTTTTTGAGCGTTTTAACAGCATTTTCCGTCACCACAATATTTTCTGCACTCTTCACTTCATTTGCGTCTGTGCTCGTCTCTGTTTTTCCACAACCATTCAGCAGGAATAATGCCATACTGAGGGGAAGTATCCACGATCTTTTATACATTCCTTGCTCCTTTTTTTCCATATACATCCGCATATGTTGCATACGGAAGGATCTGTAATACTTTTGTCGGACAGAGTTCTACACAGGCACCGCAACCTACACAGGCATCACGGATCTCTGGGAAAAGCCCCCCCTCTTTGGAAACCATACCGATCGCCGTACTTGGGTCAGGAGTAAAAGGACACATATCTGCACATATGCTGCAATTCTTACCCTCCTGCTCACTCAATTTTTGTAAAAGTTTCTTTTGTAAAATGACTTTTTCCGGATCAGTGTTATAGATCTCTACTTTAACATTTTGTTTCTCCTGATCAGAAATCACTTTTGTATGGTCATAAATCCGGGCGATCATCTCTTTGCTGACTTTTTTATTTTCCAGAGCAAGACAGGCACTTTCATTTACAACGATGGCCATACCCATATGTACATTTTCTATGACATTGGATTCATGATCAAGCGCACCTGTGGGACAGGCAAGTACACAGGGAAAGGCTTCACAAAGGTAACACCCTCTTGCCAGAGGATCAATATATGCAGTTCCCACACTTGCTTTACCGTCAATATCTTCCAATTCAATAGAATCATAAGGGCACACCTGCAGACACTGTCCGCATTTGATGCACATCGTAAGAAAACGGTCTTCTTCCACAGCACCGGGAGGTCTGAGTCTCTCTTTGTCGGATTTAAAATCTTTTGCAGCCCAGATACCTCCTGCTGCCGCGATACCAAGTACACCCAGACCAGCTGCCTGCTTCATAAACTGTCGTCTATTCTGTTCTTCTTTCGGAGTTATTTTTTTCTCTTCCATTACACTTTTCCTTCATGCATTTTAGGATGTTTATCACTTAACAGCAATACCGGCTCTGAAAATGGTGCCAATTTTGCCAAAAAATTCAAGATTGAAATTACGGGTGAACCGTAAAAAAATTTGATATTCGGATTGAGCAGCCATATTTTATCGGCATAACTATAATAGTTATAGGGACCATCTCCTATACCGTTACCATCTCTGTCAAATCCTTCATAATCATCCCAATAGTTACCATCAAAATAATTTTTGGTCATTTTTGAATTATAAGAATCATTGATCACATTCTCAATATTACCTTTGAAAATATTGTTTATAAATCTGTTATTTACACTGAGTGAGTGAAAATGTATCCCCTCACTGTTGTAAATAATTCTATTATCTTCGATCACATTCACGGTATCCGGTTCATACGGTGAACGGTCAATGAACAAGCCTCTGGCGCAATAAATGATCGTATTGTTCTTCAACACAAAATTACTGGCATCTTTCATACCAATTCCCAATCCTGTGGTTCCCAGTGAATTTTCAATGAGATTTCCGGTGGCTACAGTATCTTGGGAATACATAAAAAAGATACCTACCGAATTATGTTTGTACGTATTATTCTTCACTATATTCTTACCGGTATACATAAAATGTAAAGAGTAGCGACCAAACTCTCCCTGATTCTCTTCAATAAGATTACCATGAGAATACCAAACCACAAAATCACGCGAACGATATAAATGATTTTTACTTAAATGGTTGTCATTACTGTACCATAGACGTATACCGTCACCTCTGAGACCCAGGTCAAAAGGTTTGGACTCAATATAATTATTGTTTATTTCAGAACGTGTGACTTGACTCATATCAATACCAAAAAGACAATCTACGATCTTGCAATTCAGCACACTACACTGATCCACTTTTTTAAGTGCCACACCGGCATCTACCCGCTCGTGTTCTTCACCGCTGTGTCTAATCGTAAGATTTTTAAGCGTCACTCCGGAACTAAGAATGGTCACAACCGTACCATTTCCATCTCCTTCTATGATAGATTTTTGATCTTTACCGTCTATGATCAAGGGCTTGTCAATAATGATATTGCCATGATACACACCTGCCGGCAATGCCAATAAGGATCCAGGTCTCGCCTTATCAATAGCCTCTTGCAATACATTGTTTGCCTGTAATAGATTCACTATAGCAAACAGAGAGACTATGATAGATTTAATCATCTTAGGCTGCTTCTTGACTTTTCTGATATTTTCTTTTTGCCGCAAGTGCCAGAATACTCAAAATACTCACTGCAACCAGAAGCCAGAAACCAATGGAAGGATAGGAGTGCGTTGTAAACTGTGCCACTTTACCATCACCAAATACCGTAGGCGTGAAGGGCTTGATCTTAAAGGCACCCCAGTCATGCATGTGATGCCCAAACCAATAAAGCCAATAGGAATAAAACCCGATAAAGATCACAGGTAAGGCTACCGGTATCAGCATCAGTAAATTAAAGAATCTATTATTGTAGATCATGAACATCACAAAAAGCCATGCAACAAAGATCAATGTATACGGCGCTAACATACGAAGATAAGGTGCACCTCTTTCCATAGGATCCATACCGATATAGTGGTTGATCGTATTCATTTCATGTACATCACCGGAAAAACCGTCAAAGTGATAAAAGACTGGAATTCCTTCAGGAAATGCATCTTTCGGATAGTTTGGAGCCTCCAGGGAAACATACCAGATGGGTGCAGTCACCACATTCAACTCCATATCATCTTCAATTCTTTTTTTCAGATCAGTTGCATCTTCTTTTGGAATATTGGGAGAGACATATCTTCCTTTCTGGTAATAATCCCATACTTTGATCGTTAGTGGTGAAAGCTGTTCCCCTTTGCCCTGCCGACCCATTTCCACCACATTATGTGTGAATACAGCAGGAATAACAAACCAATAAAGCAATATGCCCAGTGCCAACAGTGTAAATATTCTTGACTTTGCCAAAGAACTCATCTTATATCCTTTTTTTTGAGTAGCTATCTTGAAATGCTTGTATCTTAAGCATTTCAAGATAGCTATATATATTGTCCATTTTACTGAAGATTAGTATAAAGTTACTTGATATTCATCAAGTTTTATTATAGTTCATAAAAATAAGTAGAGATTATAAGTATCATACAAGGGAGTATAATATCCCTTGTACTTTATTCGTTTCTAGAAGAGGTTAGCGTTCTCATCGATCCATTTGAGGTATTCAATGATATCGTTCGTTTGTTCTTCTGTCATACCCTGGTTAGGCATACGTAGATTGAAGTAGTTGATCATAGACTTAATATAAGCATCATCATACATTTTTTCAGGATGTAGAATCCACTGTTTCGCCCACTCTTCACCATTTTCATGTCTTTGTAACACACCTGTCAAGTCAGGTCCTGAGGAGACTTTACCAATAACGTGACATCCGTTACATCCGCCCTCTTTATAAGCAACTTCACCACGCTGTGCGGCATCACTCATAGGTTTTGCTACTTTTTTGACCAAGAGATCTTTCGCTCTTATCCCAACATCAGCCGTTTTAACCATATATTGCCAGATCATATTTTCGAATAGGATTGCTTTGTCCATATCTCCGGCTTTCACTGCTTCATCAGAAAGTTTTTTCTGCTCAGCGATCTTGCCATACTGATCCAGTGCATCTTCAACCAATGCTTTGATCGTCGGATACTTCTCATAATGGTTCTCTTTAAGGAACTTCACAACAGATTGGATTACAGCATCTGTCGCAGTATTTACTGCTACTGTCTGATCATACTCTTTTTTGAGTTGTTCAGGAGACATTGTTGCCATTTTAAGTTTCTTCGCTGCTGTATACTTCTTGTTTGGATCTTTTACCAAAAGGTAACCCATCATTTCCAAGTGAAGTGCTGAACAGAATTCTGTACAGTAATAAGGGAAAACACCTTCAAGATCTGCTTTGAAAGTTACGGCTACTGTTTTACCTGGTTCTAATGATGTATGTACATTATAGGTATCTACTGTAAATCCGTGTGTCTCATCTTCAGCTCTTTCGAGGTTTGTCAAATAGAAAGTGACCGTATCCCCTTTGTTTACAGTAACATGTTCCGGATTGATATGTGATCTAACCACAGTTCCATACACGTATACATGATTTCCTTTTCTAACGATCTTCTCTTGTCCTGCAAGTGTCTTACCTACGTGCGTTTTACCTGTAAATGCATTTGTACCCATTTTGTAACGTACTTCTGGGTTCAATTTACTTGCTCTGATTGCTACTGCCTGGTGAGGTTCACCCAATGGTACCGGCATATCGTAAAGCAACTGCATCTTCTTACCACTAATATCGATCAACTGGTGGTTTTGCGGGTGCAAAGGTCCGATCTCGTTAAATCTGTCGATCGCCAACTTGTTAAGTGCAATGATATACTCACCCTGAGGATCTTCTGTTTTACCTTCCATTCCACATAAGTGACCAATGTTATAGTTAACATTCTGTCTATCTTCTACTTTACAAGTAAGGTAATTCCATTTTACTACTTGTGAATCAACATAGAGTGAAGTGTATATTTCTCCATTTTCTTTCCAGTTTGGACCAATTTGATTGTGAAGTGGTCCAAGACCCAACTCAGCCTGACAGTGCATTGTTTTCTTCATATCCAAAATAGGTATACCATATGGATCTTTACCCACATAGGCTTTATGATTGATCGCATCCTGGATCTTTGCAAAATCAAAGACAGTGGCATGTGTATCCAATTTACCACAAACGATAATATATTTACCATCTGGAGTAACATCCACACCATGTGGTGATTTTGGCTCAGGAATTAGGAAAAGTGCATCATTCTTTACGGCAACTTCAATAGGAATAACCCTTGTTCCGTTAATGATCTTGACGTTCTTCTCATCTTTTGCCAACTCTGCAAGTTTTTTCCAGTTATACACATGTAAAAAGTCTGTATCGTTACGACTCATACCTGCTTCAAATGGAGGAAGACCTTTTTCGATACCACCGGTATACATTTCAGAGTTAAATGAGTTCGTGAAACCCCATCCAAAACTTGCTTCTTTACCTGCATCTGAAAGATCCTGCATATAAGGAGGCATTTCAATGGTAAATGATTTATCTGGATCAATTCTACCAATTTTAGGGTCGAATTTCCATACGGTCACACCGCCTCTGTATGTTTCTTTATAATCTTCTATCGCGTGATAATTGTTATCAAAAGGTGCAGCATATTGACATGCTTCAAGTATATGCTCAGAGTTTGGTGTGAAGAATGCTCCACCGTGATCTGATTTGAATACAGGGTTTACAACGATTTGCTTGGTAACAAAGTCTTTCAGGTCGATAACGGCAAGACGAGGGTTGGCTTTATCGTTAATAACCAGCCATTTACCATCATATCTACCATTTGTTTCTGAAAGTCCCGGGTGGTGTGTATCACCCCACGTGATCGTTTTACCTCTAATGTTACCTTCTGCAAGTATTTTTTTGGTGTCATCATCATAACCCCATCCCTGCCATGGTTCCGGCGTAAATACAGCAATGTATTTAAGAATTCTCATTGACGGCACACCATAGACCATCATTTGCCCGGACTGTCCACCTGAACTGAATATGATATATTTGTCTCGTCCGCCGCTTGGCGTATATGTTTTGGCTGCCGCAAGCAGATCTGTTTGCGTCAAACCTCTCTCTTTCATGACTTTATCCAAGGCACTAGCACCGAAAAGTGTTGTTACACTCAATGCAGAACCAAGGAAAAGAGATGTGAGCTTACTAAGTTTGTAATTCATTTTTCCTCCTCCAAATTACGATTATAAAACAGGTTTAAAATTTTCTAAACCAACGCTAATCTGATAATAAAAATAAGATTTCCTTATTACTATTATCAAACACAGTTAATTATAACAAAACATGATTATAAATATACTTGATTTACATCAAGAATTTAACACTAATTTAACACTTGAGAATAATATTCACAGCAAATTGTTTAATGCGAGGAAGAGAGAAGTGCCTTTTTCTTTTTGTGACCTTATCTGTATTTCTATACCTACTTCATCACAGTAAGACTTTACAAGTGCCAAACCTATCCCCTGTCCTTCATGCTGGCTGTCACCTTGATAATAACGTTCATAGACCCTGAGCAACTGTGTTTCATCCATGCCTATCCCTTGGTCTTCGATCACAAGAGTATTCTCTTTCAATGTGATTTTTATAGGAGACGCTTTGGAAGAGTATTTCATGGCATTCATAAGCAGATTATCGATCATTTTTTCAAAACCGATCTTGTCTGTATTCAGGAAGATATTCTCTACATGCAGCTCAAAATGGTTCCGATCGTAGGCTTCAAATATCTCTACACGCTCTTTAAGCAGATCCAGGAGTGAAAATTCTTCTTTTTGAACAGGGTGTATCTCTTTATTGATACTGTAGACCAGCTCTCTGTAGAGTCTTTCCAACCTGACGGAAGAGGCTTCAATACGTTTTAAACGTTTTAAACTTTTCTCATCATCCAAACGTTTTTCCAACAGTACGGTATTCGCTTTAATAGTAGAAAGGGGGATATTCAATTCATGCAGGATCTCAGAACTCAACTGTGAAAGATTCGCATCCTGCAGTACTTTGGGAGCGAGGAGATGTGAAGCGATAATGTATCCCCAGCCTGCTGCCAGAAAGAGAACCAACAGTGAAGCCACAAGATAGTTTGATTCGGAAAATCCTTCATTCCTTAAAAACCAGTAGATAAAACTTAAGAGTATCGCTACTGAGGAGAAGTACCCCAATGCAGCCAATAAGGTTCTCTTTTTTACGGTACCCATTTATACCCGATGCCGCGTACATTGACTATATTATCTGAAAAATACTTTTTCAGTTGCGTAATATACACCCGCAGTGATCCATCGCTTGCATTTTTTCCTGCTGCCCAAAGCCTGCTCTTGATCTCATTAGAACTTACGACCTCTCCATTCGACTGCAGGAGAAGTACCAGAAGTTCTATCGCTTTTTTAGTCACATCCAAAGCTTCATCATTACGATACAGGGTCTTAGAGAGCATATCCAGACTGTATTCTCCGATCGTCAACTTCTCATTCCTTGTCTGTCTGCGCATCAATGCAGAGATACGAAGCAAAAGCTCATCCAGATCGATCGGTTTTTTCATATAATCATCCCCACCGACCTCAAAGCCCTCTTTCAAAGAAGCTTTATCCTCTCTGGAGGTTAAAAATATCGTGGGTGTCGTGTCTCCGCTTTGGCGAAGTTTGGAAAGCATGTCGAAACCGCTTTCATAAGGAAGGTTCACATCAAAAAGATAAAGGTCATAGATATTTTTATACGTTAATTCCAGTGCGGAGTAGGGGTCTAATGCATGATCCAGCTCAAAACCCTCCTCTTCCAGAAAGTCCTGAAGGGTTTCATTGAAGAGCTTATCATCTTCCAACAATAAGATTTTTACAGACAAAGCTTCCCCAATTTCTAATTTCTAATTTTATGTAATCTCAGATGAAATTACATAAACATTCCGCCATTTACTTTAAGTGTTTCACCCGTAATATAAGAAGCGTGGTCGGAAAGCAAAAAGGCTACGGCCTCTGCAACTTCTTTAGGTTCACCAAATCGTGCCATAGGTATTTTAGCTGTAAAAGCATTTTTAACCTCATCTTTAAGCACATCTGTCATCTCTGTGGCAATGAATCCCGGAGTGATCGTATTATAGCGGATATTCCGTGGTGCCGCTTCAATGGCAAAACTTTTTGTCATGGCGATCGTACCGCCTTTGCTTGCCGCATAGTTCGTCTGCCCAGCATTGCCAGTTTCTCCTACAATAGAAGCAATATTCACTACGGAACCAAAACGTTTTTTACCCATGACTTTCACTGCTTCGCGACATCCTATGAAGGTGGATTTTAAATTGGCTTCGATCACAGACATGAAATCATCTGTTTTCATACGCATGGCAAGTTTGTCCTTGGTGATCCCCGCATTGTTGACAAGATAAGAGAGTTCTCCGTCTGCCTCTACAACAGTCTTGATCGCGGCAACAAAGGCTTCTTCATTACTCACATCAAAACCGATGATCTCAGCTTCCCCTCCTGCAGCTTCTATCTCAGCTTTGACTGCATTTGCTTCTGCTTCACCGGATCTGTAATTGACCCATACTTTAAGTCCCATTCCTGCCAAAGTTTTTGCGATTTGCGCACCAATACCCCTGCTTGCCCCTGTGACAAGTACATTGCTTCCTGAAAATTTCATTCTTTACTACTTCCTTATTGTTAAATTTAAGATAGGGTCGATTTAAACCGACCCTGCATCAACATGCGAACAGACGCTCTTTTATGTCTTCAAATACCTTATAGTCTTCTTCAGATATCGTATCAGAGTAAATGATATGATTCAACTGTTCAAGAAGATGAAATTTTGAGAGTTTATCATCACACAACGCATCATTGATGATCTCAATATGCTTATCAAGGTCATAATCCTTGTTCATCATGGCATAGAGAAAAGTCTCAGCCTCATCAGAATTACATTCAAAATTCTGTCCCATGATCTCACAAAAAAGCGGTGCTTCTTTTTTAACATCCCTGTTGTCTATTTTAATAATATGCGCTAACAGTGTTCCTACTGATTCTTTTATTTTCTTTTCCATAACAAACCACCTAAATTCAATATTAGTTTGACTTTATTGTACCACAATGTAAAAAAAAATGCTAAAAATCTCTTCTCTGTCCTATTTGAGAAGTGATGCATCCATCTCTTCAGGTATTTCAAGTCCCATCAGTGCCAAAACTGTCGGTGCTACATTATTCAGACCGCCACCCTCTTTTAGTTCTGTAACGCCATCTGCAAGGACAAAACACCATACTTCACCTACGGTATGATTCGTCAAAGTATGCCCTTCTCTGTCACACATCTCTTCACAGTTCCCGTGGTCAGAGGTCAATACGACTGCATAGCCGTCTGCTTTTGCTTTTTCTATGATGAGACCCAGCTCTTTATCCACGACATTCACCGCAACCCGTGCAGCATCATAATTTCCGGTATGCCCGACCATATCACCATTGGCAAAGTTCACTACGATGAAGTCGTAGGCTTCATCCATCGCTTTACGTACCGCTTCCCCCACTTCCGGTGCAGACATTTCAGGCTTCATATCATAGGTCTTGACATCCGGACTGGGAATAAGCACACGGCTTTCACCGATCATCGGTTCTTCCACCCCACCATTCAGGAAGAAGGTCACATGAGCATACTTCTCCGTCTCTGCTGTATGAAGTTGTCTCAATCCCGCAGCAGAGATCGTTTCTGCCAGGGTATGTTCCGGAGCTTTCTTCGGAAAGATCACAGGGAAAGGGAAGGAAGCATCATACTGTGTCATTGTGGCAATATGCAACGGGATGTAGTTTCGTTCAAAGGCAGAAAATGTTTCATCACCCAGGGCAGCGGTGATCTCCCTGACTCTGTCCGAACGGAAATTGGCCATGATCACGGCATCACCTTCTTTCATACCGTCATATCCCTCAAATGCTACCGGTTCAATGAACTCGTCCGTTTCATTTTTGGCATAGGATGCATCCACATAGGTTTCAGGAGACAAGGTAGTAGAAGGTGTCGCTTCCGCGATCGCTCTGTATCCTTTTTCCACCCGTTCCCAGCGGTTGTCTCTGTCCATCGTATAAAAACGCCCACCAATCGTAGCGATAACAATATTCTCATCACAAATTTTTTCGATCTGTTCAAGGTAGGTCTTCGCAGAGGTCGGACTGACATCCCTGCCATCCGTGATCAAATGCAAAAATACTTTCTGCCCTCTCTCTTTTGCCAGTCTGGCAAACCCGATAATATGTTCAATATGCGAATGAACGCCCCCGTCACTAAGCAGCCCGATCAAGTGTAAACGCTCACTCTTCTGCATGATCTCGGCAATGACAGTATTATCCTTGATACTCCCGTCTTCAAGTGCCAGGGAGATCTTCACCAGATCCTGATACAAAATACGACCTGAACCAATGGTCATATGCCCCACTTCGGAATTTCCCATCTGCCCTTCAGGCAGACCCACACTTAGACCATGGGTAGAGATAAGTGTATGTGGAGCACTTTTAAACAACTTGTCATAAGTTGGTTTTGTCGCATCTTTAAAGGCATTACATGTACCCTCCTGTTTATGTCCTATCCCATCGGTGATAATTAAAATTGTTTTCTGAATATTCATACTTTTATCTCTTCGTATCTTTTAATTGAAATAATAGTAGAATACTCCTTTAAATACAATCAAGAAAGATTCTCATGGTCTATGAACTTAACAACCTCCTACACATGCACCTCTTCGGATATATCTCCATACGTGCAGGGCTTGCCTTCTTATTGGCTTTTATTCTTGTTCTCATGTTGATGCCGAAATATCTTGTCTGGGCGATCTCTAAAAATGCAAATCAGCCTATCAGCAAATATGTTGCGGCACATGAGAGTAAAGGCAAAACACCTACCATGGGTGGAGCGGTCTTTCTTGGCGCCACTATCCTTGCTGCGTTCATCGTGATAGACCTTGCAAACCCTTATGTCTGGGGAGGTCTCATTACCCTGGTCGGGTTTGGGTTGGTCGGATTTAAAGATGACGTAGGAAAGATCCTTTCGGGAGACAATCTTGAGGGACTTACACCGCGGGGGAAAATGGGTCTGCAGATCATTGTTGCTTTAATGGCAATAGGACTGCTCATTTATGTCGGTTTCCCTACAGAATTCTATGTGCCATTCGTCAAAAAACCGTTATTTGATATGGGATATTTTGCTATTCCGTTCTGGGTACTCATTTTTCTCGCTACAACCAATGCTGTTAACCTGACAGATGGGCTTGACGGCTTGGCAACCGTACCTTCTATCACATCACTCTTTTCGCTTGGTGCTATTGCTTATGTTACAGGACATGCCGGTGCAGCAGCATACCTTTTGATACCACATATCCCAGGGGTGGGGGAACTTGTTGTCCTCGCCTTTGCACTTGCCGGTGCATTACTTGGTTTTCTATGGTATAACTGTTACCCGGCAGAAATTTTCATGGGAGATACTGGAAGTTTGGCAATTGGTGGTTTTCTGGCATATCTCGCCATTATTGGTAAAAGTGAAATACTGCTTATACTGATCGGTTTTGTATTTGTCATGGAAACCGTTTCCGTCATCCTTCAGGTAGGTTCTTATAAGCTACGTAAAAAGCGTATTTTCCGTATGGCACCGATCCACCATCACTTTGAACTTAAAGAATGGGCCGAGAACAAGATCATCATTCGTTTCTGGATGATCGCTTTTCTTACCAATATCCTTGCACTCATTACCTTTAAGATCAGATAAATGAAGCCAACTCTCTTTGGATACGGACTTACCACCAGAGCTATTGCCGCAAAACTTGGCGGCGGCTGTACATTTTTTGATGATAACTGTAAAAAACCCTATACCGATGATTTGAACAACCACATTTTACCTTCTGCTCTGTTCAATCCTGACAAAAGTGATCTCGAGGTCATCACCCCCAGCCTGAAGCCGGGTCATCCTCTTTTGAAAAAAGCAAAACATGCCCTGAGCGAATATGACTATTTTACCGAAGAGATGCCATTCAGTATCTGGATCTCAGGAACCAACGGGAAAACAACCACGACTCAAATGCTGACACATCTTTTGGAAAAAAGAGGTGCACTGAGTGGCGGCAACATCGGAACACCGCTTGCTGATCTGGACACGGATGCCCCCATCTGGGTCTTGGAATCAAGTTCCTACACCCTGCATCATACCCATACGGCATCACCTGACATTTACCTGCTTCTGCCTATTACCCCGGACCATCTGGACTGGCACGGCACAGAGGAGGCGTATGAGGCAGATAAGCTGAAACCTTTACTCACCATGAAAGAGGGAGAGCTTGCCCTGGTACCAAAAGGGCTAAACCTTCCAAAAACAGATGCCTATGTGGTCGAGTATGACAGCGATGCTTTTTTATGTGACTACTTTACCCTCGATGCATCGAAACTCAATTACAAAGGCGCTTTTTTGCAAGATGCCCTGCTTGCGCTTGCCATCACCAAAGTCCTTTTTGATGAAACAAATTATGCACTGCTGAATGATTTCAAACGTGATGCCCACAGACAGGAAGAGCTCAAAGACAGCCAAGGCCGTCTCTGGGTCAATGATTCCAAAGCGACCAACCTGGATGCCACGCTGCAAGCCGTCAAAGGATATGCGGACAAACATATCCACCTCATCCTGGGAGGCGACGACAAGGGTGTCGACCTGAACCCACTCTTTGCCGTTATGCAGCCATTACAGCTTACACTCTATACCATTGGGGCAAATAACCAAAGACTTTTGGATCTTGCAGAAAATTATAATATTGAAGCTGTAGAATCACAAACCATAGAAAAAGCCATCGAGCATATTGATAAAGCATTGGATGGGGATTCGGTAGCACTGCTCTCCCCAGCAGCGGCAAGTTTTGATCAGTTTACTTCATATAAACACAGAGGTGAAAGTTTCATGGAGTTGGTAAAAAAACTGTAAAAATAGGAATTTTTACAGTTTCCCCTTTTTATTTTAAGGTTTCAGTGTTATAATTTCACCCTCTTACAAAGACATCACGTCTTAAATGTGGCTCTGTAGCTCAGTCGGTAGAGCAAAGGATTGAAAATCCTTGTGTCGGCGGTTCGATTCCGTCCAGCGCCACCATTACAAATCTTCAATACACCGTTAACACAATTCCACCTCACTTAAGTAACAAGCACTTTAGCAAACTCTTAAAAAAATCAATGTACTATACCTGCAGTATATTCTCTTTACAGGAGTTCCAAATGAAAATAGTCATCATTGGCGGTATAGCCGCGGGTATGAGTGCAGCGGCGAAAGCAAGACGTGTTTCCAGAGAGGCCGAGATCATCGTTTATGAGATGGGTGATATTATTTCCTTTGGCGCCTGCGGACTTCCCTATTATGTTGGAGATTTCTTTCAGGATCCAAACTACATGATCGCACGTAAGGTAGACAAGATGCGAGAGGCGGGCATAGATGTTCAGACAGAGCATCAAGTCCTCTCACTTTCTTCGGAACAGAAAAGCATAGAAGTCAAGAATCTGCAAACAGGAGAGACCTTTACACAGCACTATGACAAACTGATGATCGCAACCGGTGCCAATGTCATCAAACCGCCTTTTAAAAACCTTGATCTATCCAATATTTTTACCTTGACCAAAATGGAGGACGGACAAAAGCTCAAAGAGATCGCCATGAAAGAGGAGATCAGAGATATCACCATTATAGGTGGGGGTTTCATTGGGATAGAAGTGGTGGAAGCCATGAAAAATCTTGGAAAACATGTACGACTCATTCAACGTTCATCCAGAGTCTTCAACCGGCTTTTTGATGAGCGCATTACAGACCTGATGCAGGAAGAGCTGCGCTCACACGGAGTAGAACTCATTTTAAATGAAGCAGTGAAGGGCTTTGAAGGTGAAAATACCGTAGCACGTGTAGAGACAGATAAAAACACTTACAGCACTGACCTTGTCATCATCGCCACAGGATTCAAACCCAATACAGAATTTTTAAAAGATACGCCTATCAAAAGATTGGACAATGGTGCGGTGATCGTCAATAAAAGAGGAGAAAGCTCTGTGACAGATATTTATGCGGCAGGGGACTGTGCCACTGTACCGCACATAGTAAGTAAAAAAGATGTCTACCTCCCTCTGGCAACAGGAGCCAATAAACTTGGTCGTGTTGCCGGTACCAATATGGCAGGAGGCGATGCCGTTTACCCAGGCTCACTGGGTTCCTCCTGTATCAAGGTCATGGACTGTGAAGCGGCAAGAACCGGCTTGGATGAGGCCGGAGCAGAAGCAGCCGGCTTTATCTGTAATACCGTATTTATTAAAGACAAGAACCAGACAAACTATTATCCCGGGCAGGAAGACATCTACATTAAACTTGTCTATGAAAGAGAGAGCAAGATCATTTTAGGCGGGGAGATCTTCGGAAAAAAAGATGCCGCATTACGAATTGATGTCATTGCGATGGCCATCAAGGCAAAAATGACGACCACAGAACTGGGCTTCATGGATTTCTGCTATGCACCACCTATTTCAAAAACCTGGGATCCTCTCAATGTTGCAGGGAATGCTGCTAAATAATAAGTAAAAAACTTTACTTCTCAAGTAAATGCATCGGTCCAAATAACGCAAGGGCTTTTGCATTTTTGATAAATGTATGATTATAAGGATGTTCCACCTCGATCGTCTCAAACTTCTCCAACGATAACTTCTTCTTCAACGCTTTGGCATGGGTACCGAAAAGTATAAGTTTTGGAGCATCCTCTTCCAATGCCTCCAACAGTGATGCAATAAAGGGTCTCCACGCTTTTACATGTTTGACTGAAGATTTTTTATCGCTAAAGATAAGTGCCGTATTCAGCAGCAATACACCACTCTTTTCAAAATTGACACGCAGCTCTTCTATGGAGTTGATGAGTGGTGTTTTATCGATCCCTGCTATCGCCTCCTGGGAAGTATCATCTTTATCAAGATCACCTCTGGCAACCAGTGCCATTTTAATGAAGTTACGCAGACTGGTTGCCCGGTTCACCTCTTTACTCAAACCTCTCTGCGAAAACAGTGTATCTACTTTCTCATCTATAAAAGCATACCCTCCCGCACTCTCTTCTCGAGGGTATGGATCCTGCCCGAAAAGAATGTATTTTACTCTGTTTCTGGGAAGTGTTTTGAATGCATTGAAATAGTTTGAAGAAGAAGGAAAATAATCTTTGTCATTCTCAAGAAAAAACCGATACTCCTCTTCAAGTGAAGCATAGGCTTTTTGAAGAATGGCTTCCCAACTCTGCATTAGAGATGTTTCTCTTTTTTAATTTTGTCAAATTTGATGATGAGTTCTATTTTATTCACCGGTATCCCCATTTTCTCAGAGATCTCTGTCCGGCTCTCCCCTGCTTCAACCAGTGCCATGACTTCTTCATGTGCTGAGAGATTCTCGATGACATCTTTCACGGCAACACGAGAAGCTTCAAAGTTTAAAATAGTGGTATCTTTGACCGCCAATACCTCTTTGAGTACGCTGATCTCTGTTTTCAATTTCCTGTTCTTCACAAGCATCATAACCAGCAAAATAAGCACCAGTACGAATGCGCCCGTTAAAATCTCTAAATAACTCATAACACCTCCAAAATAATAAAGATCAAAAATACAAATCCCAAATAACCATTGACAGTAAAGAATGCTCTGTCAATCTTTGTAAAATCCTTATTGACAAGATAGTGTTCATATCCTAACATTAATGCAGAGAACACAACTGACAACTGTGCCCAGATAGCGAGTCCTGCATCAAAAACAAACAATCCCCAAAACACTACTGCCAGGAGATGAAATACTTTTGCAATATGCATCGTGTTTTTTGCACCAAAACGTGAAGGGATGGAGTGCAGTCCATTCTCTTTGTCAAACTCGATATCCTGAAGCGAGTAGAGAAGGTCAAACCCTGCCACCCAGAACATGACACCGATAGCAAGATAGATCGACCAGAGTGTGATCTCGCCAGAAACTGCTACCACACCGGCGATGGGTGCCAGACCAAGACTCACCCCGAGTATGAGATGTGCTGCGGCAGAAAAACGTTTGAATAGGGTATATGCAGCCAAAACCATCAAGATCGGTACAGACAGTTTAAATGCCAGGTCATTGACAAAATAGGCTACAAGCATAAACAATACCGCGTTAACAACAATGAAGCCCAGCATTTGTGTATTTGACACCCTACCGTCAACAGAGGGACGGCCTTTGGTCCTTGGATTTAAAATGTCAATATCTCTGTCAAGATAACGGTTGACACCCATGGCAAAGTTGCGCGCAGTCACAGCAGCCAGCGTACCAAGCAAGAGCAGCTTCCATCCAAACCATCCTGACCCGCTGTCACTATAGGAAGCCACGATCATGGCTATAAAGATGAAGGGTAACGAAAACACAGAGTGCTTGAACATCACCAACTCAGAAAAATCAGCTAATTTTTTTTTAAAACTATTCACGTCTCATTTCTACTTTTTGATTTCAAATTTTTAGGGATGTTTGATTTTTAAATTACTGTTCAATGACCAGGCAATGAGCAGTACCAATACACCGATAACATAAGGGCTTGCAATGATATTGTAGGCAAACAGTAAATAAAGTATCCAAAGCAGTATTGCCCCTAGCGGTGTGGGTACGCCGGTAAAATATTTTGCTGATTCCCCCACCTCTACCTTGATATTGAATTCAATCAGACGCCTTAAGCCCGAAATGACATAAAAAATAAAGGCCAGTCCCAGGATCAGCTGTTCAGTGCCGCTGCTTTTCTCTGTAATGGCATAATAGAGTAAGAATGACGGCATGACCACAAAAGAGATAAAGTCAGCGAAACTGTCCACCTGTATACCAAACTCTGTTGACAGATTGTACTTTCTTGCCACTTTCCCATCTGCAATATCCAGTGCTCCGGCGATCCACGCTAAAATGATCGCAGTAAAATAGTCACCGTGAACAATAAAATGTATGGCTATCAATCCGGCGGCTATATTTCCAAAGGTAATAAGGTTTGCAATATTAAAACGGTTATCTTTGTCAAATAAATTCATACGCTATTTTACCCTCTTTGCTCTTAACCCTAAACACTTAGCACTATCTTGATATGATTAGCATATGGAAAATATCAAACAGATCGCTATTATTGGTTCTACTGCATCAGGAAAGACTTCTCTGGCTGTAAAAATTGCCAAACAATGGAATGCACATATACTCTCTTTGGATTCACTCTCAATTTATAAAGAGATCAATATTGTCTCTGCCAAACCCACTCGGGAAGAAAGAAAAGGTATTACACACTTTGGATTGGATGTGATCTATCCAAATGAAGCCTTTGATGTCACCACTTTTATAAAACTGTATCAAGAAGTCTATACCCAATGTCAAAATGAAGGAAAATCACTTGTCATTGTTGGAGGAACGAGCTTTTATTTAAAGATGCTCATTGAAGGTGTCAGTGAAATACCTGTTATTTCAGGAGCGACAAAACAGGAAACAGCTCTCTTGATTCAGGATCTTTCAAAAGCGTATGCTCTGCTTCAAAAATTAGATCCGGTATATATGTCAAAGATTGCATCAAATGATGCTTATAGAATTGAAAAAGCATTGAATCTTTATCTGGAAACCAGATCTATACCTACAGAATACCTTAAAAAGAATCCCCCTCTTCCTACTATTTCATCTCCTCTTCCAATCTATCAGATAGAGTGGGAAAGAGAAAAACTTCGTGAACGCATAGCCTTGAGAAGCAAACTGATGATCAATGATGGATTGATTGATGAGATCTGTATGCTGGAGCAAAAATACGGGAGAGCACCCAACTGTATGAAAGCCATAGGGATAAAAGAAACTTTGGCATACCTGGATGGGATCTATAGTAAAAAAGAGATGCTCGAGAAGATCACTACCAATACAGCACGACTTGCAAAAAGACAAAAAACATTTAATAATTCTCAGTTTGAAGGTGTGGTTAAAGGAAATGTTGAGGAGTTGGAAAGAATTTTATTGTCGTAAAGGTTTATTTTGAAATATATTGATTTTTGGTGTTGTGAGGGCACAACACCCTACAGCCACTAAAAGGTATATAAAGTATTGCTTCCGTAGGGTGTTGTCTCCCGACAACACCCACAAGTTAAAAGTTAATAACCCGAAGCTGAGATCATATAATAAATATACGATACCAAGGGCTGTACATAGAAGATCGCTGCGATCGTTGCCACCGTTGCCATACCTATCACTGCCATCAATGGCTTTGAAAGGTTATAGTAAACCGTATCCACATCTTTGACCGGATCCATCAAGAACATATATACGATCAGTTTCAAGTAGTAATATGCAGCAATTGCAGAGTTAAGACCCATAATGATCGCCAACCATACATACCCTGAATTTACTGCCGCTTGCATAATATAGATCTTACCCCAGAAGAGTGAGAATGGAGGTACTCCTGCCAAAGACAACATAAAGATCGCCATGATCACTGCACCGACAGGCATGATCTTAATAAAGCCTGCAAATTTCTCATACGGATGGTCATATCTAGCATTAAATCTTCTGTTCTTATGTCTCGAGATCCATAACATTGAGAATGCCCCAAGGTTGGTGAACATAAAGAGTGCATAATACAGGAAGATACCTGTTGTACCCTCTGTAGTACTCAATGCCAATGCTGCCATAACAAAACCGGCATGAGAAATGGAGGAGTATGCAAGCATACGTTTAACATCTTCCTGAACCAGCGCCATAATGTTGGCAAGAGTCATTGTAAGTACAGCCAATACTATAAGGATTACTCTTACCCACTCAACACCAAGGTCTATGTACATACCAAAGATCCTGACAGCAACAACGAAAGCTGCAATTTTCGGCACCACTGACATATATCCGGCTAATGGAGCAGATGCACCCTCGTACACATCCGGTGCCCATGTATGGAACGGAAAGAGTGAGAGCTTAAAGGCAAAGGCAACAAGAAGCAAGATCGATGCACCAAAGATGGTAATCATAATGCTTGTTTCACCTAGACGAGCAGACATTATTTCTGCAACTTTGTATAACTCTACAGATCCTGTCAATGCATAGATTGCTGCTGATCCCATAGCATAGAATGCTGCTGCCAGCGCACCCATGGTAAAGTACTTAACGGCTGCCTCATAAGAGTTCGATCTGTTATGAAGTGCAATTAATGTATATAGTGCCAATGATGCCGTTTCAATACCAACGAAGATCAGAATAAGGTTATCTGATGTTACCATGAACTGGAATCCAGCTACCATGAACAGGAACAGTGCAAAGAATTCAGGATATGAATACTCGTGAAATCTTTTTGAAGTCAGTGCTAATGGTGTAAAGATCATAGAACCCACAATGATCATCAACTGTGCAATGATCGAAATACCGTCAATAAGCATCACATCGAAGAAACCACGCTCATTTACATTCAGACCGAGCACTGCACCAAAATCGATGAAGAGGATCAAAAGTGTCAACATCACATAGAGTGATTTATGCAACTTGTCATTTATCAGGTCAAGTATTAAAATGATCAAACCACCGGCAATAGCGATAAGCATCGGTGCCAGTGTGATAAGATTAAGACTTTCCAAACTTACATTTATAGGTTGTAACATTACTTAACCTCCTCTATGATAATTTTTGTTTTAGCTGTTTGTATCATATCTTTTGCCTCGTGTGTGATGGCTTTTTCATCCATAAATTCCAACATTGCCTTGACCGATGTATCAATAGGTCCAAGTACAGGCTTTGGATAAATACCCAACCAGATAACAATGAGTACCAACGGCACAAGTGACCATGTCTCTTTTGCATCAAGGTCCTTCAGCTTTTTATTCGCTTCATTGGTCACAGGCCCGAAGAAACTCTTCTTAAAGACCGACAACATATAGATTGCTCCGATAATAATAGAGGTACCTGCCAATATCGTCATCACTGGAGATACCTGATAGAATCCAAGTAATACAAGGAACTCACCGACAAAACCGATCGTCAACGGCAGTCCAACAGATGCCATAAGCATGATTCCGAAGATCACTGCATATTTTGGCATCACGGAAGCCAATCCACCAAATTCATCCATCATTTTTGTATGTCTTCTGTCATAGATCACACCGACAAGCATGAACAGCGCGCCGGAGACAATACCGTGGGACAACATCTGGAAAACAGAACCGGAGATACCTTCTGCATTCATTGCAAAAATACCGAGCATAATAATACCCATGTGTGATACAGATGAATAGGCGATAACCTGTTTCATATCTTTCTGTGCATAGGCGACCATCGCTGTATAGATGATCATAATAATAGCGATCACGGCAATAGGTGTGATCATCATGACAGAAGCATCAGGGAACATAGGAAGTGAAAATCTCACAAATCCGTAAGTACCCATTTTAAGAAGTACAGCAGCAAGTATCACAGAACCGATCGTTGGTGCCTGCCCGTGGGCATAAGGCAACCATGTATGGAACGGGAACATTGGTACTTTGATCGCAAAACCAAAGAAAAATGCTGCAAAAAGCCATAACTGATAATTTACCGGAAGTACCAAGGTATACCAATCTGTGATCGCAAATGACCATACGCCCGTAAGATTATGATAAACATACGCTACAAATAACATACCTACCAGCATGATCAGTGATCCCATAAAGGTATAGAGAAAGAATTTGATCGATGCATATATTCTCAACGGTCCTCCCCAGGCACCAATGATATACAGCATTGGTACCAAAGAGAGTTCCCAGAAGACATAGAAAATGATCGCATCAAGAGAAACAAATACACCAACCATCGTCATCTCAAGGAAAAGCAAGGTAATGATCATATTTTTAATGTTCTCAGTGATCGACATACTCATCATTCCGATCAGGGTCATCAATGTTGCCATGATAATAATGAAGAGTGAAATACCATCCACACCAAGGTAATACCCGATACCAAAATCAGGAATCAAAGGTATCATTTCTACAAACTGCATACCTGCATTGGCAGAGTCGAAACTGAACCATAGCCACAGTGATAGAAAAAACTCTATTGCTGCTACGGTGATACCATAGGCTCTGGCACTCTCTTTATTGACAACAAATCCCAACAATCCTGCGATCGCCGGGAAAAATACTAATATACTTAAAATATTATCCATCTCGTCCCCTTAAACAAACATCGCAGAAATAGCTGCGATCACTAGAAGTAAAACTGAACCAACAGCCATCCAATTCAGATAGTTTGAAAGGTTACCTGTCTGCATTTTTCTTGTACTGTCACCACTTCTGTAAAGGAATTTGGCAATCCCGTCAACTGTGGTATCGACAATCTTCATATCTATATCTTTCCACATATGCTCTGAGATCATCGCATATGGTTTTGTGATGATCTCTGTATAAAGCTGTGGTATATAATACTGGTTAGCCAAAAGTCTGTAAATGAAAGAGTTTTCACATTTTTCATCCCGCTTAAGTCCTTTTCCATATTTTTTATATGCCAATACAATCCCGCTGACTGCAACAACAAGTACAATCAATCCGAGTAACCATGCTATATGGTGCGTATGCTCGGACATATGATAGTCCGGAAGCAGTTTTGTTATGAAGTGTTCGAATCCGCCCATTCCGAAACCGGCGATCATCGCAAGGATCGCCAATGGCGACATTGCGATCAATACGAACTTATACATTTCATGCGGATGAAGTGTCGCTTCATCATATCTGGCTTTTCCGTGGAAAGTCAAGAATACCTGTCTGAAACTGTAGAAGGCAGTCATTCCCGCTGTAAGAACCAGGATAGCCCATAAAACGATCGTACCTTCATTCCATGCTGTCTCAATAATGGCATCTTTGGAGAAGAATCCTGCGAAGAACGGGATTCCTGCCAGTGCCAAGGAAGCCAGACCCATATAAATATATGTCCAACGCATAGCTTTTTTCAAGCCACCCATTTTAAAGATATCAAGCTCATCATGCATCGCATGCATCACGTTACCTGCACCCAGGAAGAGTAGCGCTTTGAAGAAGGCGTGTGCCGCAAGGTGGAACAATGCAATCCAATAAGCCCCAAGTCCCGCTGCTGCGAACATATAGCCCAACTGTGACAATGTTGAGAATGCAATGATTCTTTTCAAGTCTCTGTTGACCAATGCCATAGAAGCGGCAAAGAAAGCAACGAATGTACCCAATGCGGCAATAAAGTAACTCACTTCCGGTGTGACAGAGAAAAGAGGGTTCGCTCTGATCACCAGGAAAACACCCGCTGTTACCATGGTTGCTGCGTGGATCAATGCCGATACCGGAGTAGGACCTTCCATCGCATCTGTCAACCATGTATGTAACGGGAATTGCGCTGATTTACCCATAGCCCCGATAAAGAGTGCTATGGCTGCTGCATTCAGTACGGAACCACTTAAGTTTGGAAGTGATGCAAAGACCACATCATACTGCAGGCTTCCGACATTCCAGTAAATGATAAAGATCCCGATCAACATACCAAGGTCAGCAATACGGTTCATGATGAACGCTTCATTTGCTGCCCATGATGGAGAGATCGAAGGATTTTCTTCTCTTGTCACATCTGGCTTGTGATACCAGAAACCGATCAATAGCCATGAACAGACACCAACACCTTCCCAACCGATGAACAGTCCGGCAAAGTTATCTGACATGACCAGGATCATCATCGAGAAAACGAATGCTGAGAGATAAGAGAAAAATCTGTTAAAACTCTTGTCATGATCCATATATCCTATAGAATAGATATGTACAATCGTTGAGACCAGTGTCACCACTGTCATCATGGTTACAGATACCTGATCGACAAGGAAACCAAACGGAATAGCAAGATCACCTGCCGAGATCCAATCCATCATCGTCACATGTATTGCATTCCCCGTTCCATAGACATAGAATGCCAACATAGCCGAAGCGACAAAAGAGAGGAATAAGAGTGACGATGCAATAACCCCTACAAATATCTTTCTTTCACTCATTCCAAAAAGTGCTGCGAACATTGAACTTGCAAATGGAGCAAATAATGCTATATATACTAAACCTTCCATCATTACCCCTTCATACTTGCAAGATCATCAAGATCAAGACTACCATATTTTTTGTACAACACGATCAGTAGACCGAGTCCCACTGCCACTTCAGATGCTGCAATAGCAATAATGAAGAATGCAAACATTTGACCTGTCAGGTCATTATAGTAATGTGAGATCGCTGCAAATGCAATATTGACCGCATTAAGCATCACCTCTGTAGCGAAGAAAAGCATTAATAGATTTCTTCTTCTCAGTACACCGACCAATCCAATAGAGAAGATGATCGCTGAGACAATAAGATAATGTGTTAAACCTATCATTTTTCATCCTTTTGAGTCAAGATTTCATCATCCGCACTGAGATCCTCAGTAAGACTGTCATCCATTTTTTTACCTGCAAGGATGATCCCTGCGATCATTGCTACCAGCAACATTACTGCTGCAACTTCAAACGGTACCAAATACTTTGTGAAAAGTACAATACCGACATCCTGTGCATTCCCTACACCTTCATGCATCGGATACAATGCCTGAATTGCATCAGAATGGATCGGTGCAGCAAACATCAATACCAGCACAAGTGCAGACAGTCCACCCAGTAAAAATACCAAAGAAGAGTTAGTGTTCTTCTCTTTTATATCTTTGGTCGCATCAAAGAACATCATTGCAAATGAGTAGAGTGCCATGACAGCACCTACATAGACAATGAGTTGCACCACACCAAGGAAGTCTGCTCCCAGGATAAAAAAGAATCCTGCGATCAACACCATACCTGCGGCAAGTGATGTCATTGCGTAGAGTACATTTTTACTCATGATCGTCACGAGAAAAAGTCCTATTGTTAAAACCGAAAATAGGTAAAAGGCTATTACTTCATACATATTCTCTCCTCCTAATACGCTAACGGCGTTTGTTTAATATTGTCATCTGCATTTGGTGATACGGCACCAAATCCATCGTACTCTTGTTGCAAGTTCAGCTTGTCGATCGGTGTCAACATATCTTCAAAGAGGGAGAAAGATGCTCTCTGCTCTGATGCTGTCTCATATCTCGGTCCGTGTACGATCGCAAGTTCCGGACAGACTTCTGCACAGTACCCGCAGAAAATACAACGTCCGAAGTTGATCGTATATTCACTAACTTCTTTACGCTGATTTTCATCATATCTTGTATCCATGGTGATACAGTTGGAAATACAGATCTTTTCACAAAGTCCACATCCGATACATCTGTAATGTCCACTCTCAAGCAGTCTGAGCATATCATGAATCGCTCTGTATCTTGGAGAGATAGGCAGTTTTTCAAAAGGATACTTGACCGTATGCATTTTTCCTCTGAAAAGCGCATTTCCCATCTCTCTCAATGTAACCCACAATCCGACGAAAAGTTCGCCTTTGACTGTTCTGGATGCAACCTGTTTGAACTTGTCCATTCCTGTTTTAGGAGATGCCCCAAGATCAAGTAACTTGTAGTTCTGCGAACCTACATTTCTATTTTTAAATTGTTCTAAACCCATAGTTTCTCCTTACACCATCATCACTATACCGGTGATCACAATATTGATCACCGCAATCGGCATTAAGACTTTCCAGCACAGCCACATCAATTGATCCGGTCTTACATGCGGCCAAGCTGCTCTTACCCATAACATCAGGAAGAAGAAGAAAGCGACTTTCAAAATGATCGTCAACCAACCAATTCCTTCTACACTGTAACCACCAAGGAATACCACTGCTGCAATAATTGATACTGTGATCATATTTGCATACTCACCAATGAAGAACATCCCCCATCTCATTCCGGAATACTCTGTTGCATATCCGGAAACAACTTCAGCTTCATGCTCAAGAAGGTCGAACGGTGTTCTGTTCGTCTCTGCAAATCCTGCAATAAGGAAAAGCACAAAGGCTACCGGCTGCTGCCAGATCATCCAGTTACTGATACCTCCCTGCTGATACGCATTAAAATCAACAAAAGAGAGTGATCCTACCAGCATGATCGGTGCCAGGATCGAAAGCCCTGTAACTACTTCATAAGAAAGGAACTGTACAGCTGTTCTTGCCGAACCGATGATACCCCATTTGTTCGCCTGAGACATACCTGCCAACAGTGGCCCGTAAAGACCCGCTGCCATCATACCAAGTACAAAAAGAATACCGATGTTCAAGTCTGCCGCTATTGACGGGACAAATATACCACCCAGCAAAGGTACCCACTCCGGGATCGTAAAGTCTGGGAAAACAGGTACCGCTGCCAACGCGATGAA
>Ga0256834_1000450_pt1 | contig 29727 bp, 37 predicted proteins | sample 4281140metaG_FD_190536 | JGI IMG/M metagenome (GOLD analysis project Ga0256834, IMG submission 190536) | Hydrothermal vent microbial communities from East Pacific Rise, Pacific Ocean - 4281-140 | ecosystem: Environmental > Aquatic > Marine > Hydrothermal vents | place: Pacific Ocean: East...
AGGCGTTCTGCGGGTGCAACCCAAGGATATCAACAGCAAGCAAGGCTGGGCCATGGCCGGCACCATGCGTGCGTTGTTGAACAATATGGTCATCGGCGCTTCCCAGGGCTTCCAGAAGAAGTTGCAACTGGTTGGCGTTGGATACCGCGCCCAGGTAAAAGGCAAGGTTCTGGATCTGAGCCTTGGTTTTTCCCACCCGGTGGAGTACCCGATTCCCGAAGGCATCAGTATTGAAACGCCCTCGCAGACGGAAATCGTGGTTTCCGGTACCGACAAGCAAAGAGTTGGGCAGGTGGCGGCCGAAATTCGCCGTTACCGTCCGCCCGAGCCGTACAAAGGCAAAGGTGTCCGCTATGCGGATGAGCATGTAATCCGCAAAGAAGCGAAGAAGAAATAAGAGGTTATGACGATGGACAAGAAATCAAGTCGCATACGTCGGGCCCGCCGGTCCAGAGCAAAGATTCGCGAGCTGGGTGTTCATCGCCTGAGCATACATCGTACGCCGCGTCACATCTACGCCCAGGTAATTGCGCCGAATGGAAATACAGTCGTATGCTGCGCCTCCACTTTGGACAAAGACGTGCGGGGCAGCATTGAAGGGTCTACGGGAAACGCCAGCGCCGCATCCGTCGTCGGCAAGTTCGTGGCGGAGCGGGCCAAGGCTGCCGGCGTGGAGACGGTTGCTTTTGATCGTTCGGGTTTTCAATATCACGGCCGCGTAAAAGCGCTGGCGGAAGCAGCCCGCGAAGCCGGGCTCCGGTTCTGAGGATTGGGTAATGGCAAATTTTGAACAAAGCGCCGGTGATGATTTCATTGAGAAACTGGTTGCTGTAAACCGCGTCGCCAAAGTAGTGAAAGGTGGTCGCCAATTCGGTTTTTCAGCGCTGGTGGTTGTTGGCGACGGCGACGGCAAGGTTGGTTTCGGCATGGGCAAGGCAAAAGAAGTGCCCATCGCGATCCAGAAGGCGATGGAGACTGCGCGCCGCAACATGCGAAGCATCAAGCTGGCGGATGGAACCTTGCAATACCCTGTAATCGGGCGTCACGGCGCTGCCAAGGTATACATGCAGCCCGCCTCCGACGGTACCGGTATCATCGCGGGTGGCGCCATGCGGGCGATTTGCGAGGCTGCGGGCGTACACAACGTTCTGGCCAAGTGTATTGGCAGCAATAATCCCATCAATGTGGTTCGCGCCACGATGAATGGCCTGGCGGATATGGTCAGCCCGGAAGATGTTGCTGCCAAACGCGGCAAGACTGTAGAAGAAATATTGGGGTGATACGGTGGCTGAGTCAAAAACGATGAAAGTAAAACTGGTGCGCAGCATGAACGGCCGTCTGAAGTCTCACAAGGCCTGTGTGCGCGGCTTGGGGCTGCGCCGTATGCACCAGGTGGTGGAAGTGGAAGATACGCCTTCCACCCGCGGCATGTTGAACAAGGTATCCTATATGGTACAGCTCGTGGAGGACGCATAAGATGCGCCTGAATACACTCAAGCCGGCGAATGGCAGCAAATCTGACAGAAAGCGCGTTGGGCGCGGTATTGGCAGCGGACTGGGCAAGACCTGCGGTCGCGGCCACAAGGGGCAGAAGTCACGCTCCGGCGGTTTCCACAAGGTAGGCTTTGAAGGCGGTCAAATGCCTTTGCAGCGCCGTTTGCCGAAGGTTGGCTTTCGTTCGCGCAAGGCAAAATACACCGCGGAGGTTCGCCTGGACGAACTGGCCAAGGTCGCTGGTGATGTCGTCGATATGAATGCCCTGTATGAAGCCGACATCCTGCCGCGCACCATGAAGCGGGGAAAGGTGATTCTCTCCGGTGAGATCAAACATGCTGTCACGGTAAAAGGATTGCGGGTGACCAAGGGTGCGCGAGCCGCCATAGAGGCTGCCGGCGGCAAGGTAGAGGATTGATTTGAACCATGGCTCTGAACCCTTCGGCAGGTAGTGGTGTACAGATCGGTCAGCTGACCGAGCTGCGTCAGCGTTTTCTGTTTCTGTTGGGAGCGCTGATCGTCTTCCGTATTGGCACCTATATTCCTGTTCCCGGCGTCAATCCGGCGTCACTGGCGGCGCTGTTCGATCAGCAACAGGGCAGCATTCTGGGCATGTTCAATATGTTTTCCGGCGGGGCGCTGGAGCGCGCCTCGATCCTGGCGTTGGGGATCATGCCGTATATTTCGGCGTCCATCATTGTGCAGCTGATGACCTCGGTGGTGCCCAAGCTGGAACAACTGAAAAAGGAAGGAGAGGCAGGCCGCAGGAAAATCACCCAGTACACCAGATACGGCACCGTGGTGTTGGCCACCTTCCAGGCGATTGGTATTTCCGTCGCCCTGCAGAGCCAGTCCGCTGGTGGCATGTCCATGGTGATGGCGCCGGGCATGGGTTTTGTTTTTACCGCTGCGGTCTCCCTGGTTACCGGAACCATGTTTCTGATGTGGCTGGGTGAGCAGATCACCGAGCGGGGTCTGGGGAACGGCATCTCCATGATCATTTTCGCCGGCATCGTGGCCGGCTTGCCCTCCGCCTTTGGTTCCGTGGCGGAACTGGTGAGGAATGGGGAGATGAATGCCCTGTTTGCATTGTTCCTGTTCCTGCTGGCGCTAGGGGTAACCGCTTTTGTGGTATTTGTGGAACGCGGGCAGCGCCGCATTACCATCAACTATGCAAAGCGCCAGCAGGGACGGCGCTTGCTGGCGGCGCAAAGCAGCTTTTTGCCCCTGAAGCTGAATATGGCTGGTGTCATTCCACCCATTTTCGCTTCCAGTATTATCCTCTTTCCCACTACTTTGGCGCAGTGGGCGGGGAATACGCCGGATATGCGCTGGCTGCAGGATATCGTGGCAAAGCTGTCTCCGGGGGAGCCAATTTATGTGGCTCTGTACGCAGCAGCGATTATTTTCTTCTGTTTTTTCTATACGGCGCTGGTGTTCAACGCCCGGGAAACGGCAGACAACCTGAAGCGTTCCGGCGCTTTCATCCCGGGTATTCGGCCGGGTGAGCAAACGGCCAAGTACGTGGATGGCGTTATGACCCGGTTGACCCTGGTCGGCGCAATTTATATTACAGCCGTGTGCTTGTTGCCGGAGTTTTTGATCGTTGGCTGGAACGTGCCGTTTTATTTCGGCGGAACTTCGCTGCTGATCGTGGTTATCGTAATCATGGATTTCGTCGCCCAGGTGCAGTCGCACCTCATGTCTCATCAGTATGAGGGGTTGATGAAGAAAGCTAATCTTAAAGGCCAGGGTGGCGCGGGCATGATCCGCTGAACCTGGTGAGGTATACAGGACCGAGAAAATGAAAGTTCGTGCTTCGGTAAAAAAAATGTGTCGCAACTGCAAGATCATCAAGCGCAAGGGCGTGGTCAGGGTGATCTGTACTGACCCCAGGCACAAGCAGCGCCAGGGGTAGGCATGCGAACCATTATTCGGTTGTTGGTAACGACCGGGTAAAGTCGATATTGAAAAACTGTTGCAGTTGAGTTATAGTTCCGCGGCTTCGCGGTATGTAATTTGCCGTGACAACCCTAGTTAAAGCATCTGAGGAGATGACAGGATGGCCCGCATAGCAGGCGTAAATATTCCAGACCGTAAGCATACGGTTATCGCATTGACTGCGATTTATGGCATCGGCCGTTCGCGTGCGGCAAAAATCTGTGCTGAAGCCGGCGTGGCGGAGGATCGGAAAATTATCGAACTCAGTGAAGATGAGCTCGAGAAATTGCGCGCCGAAGTGGCCAAATTCATGGTGGAAGGCGATCTTCGCCGTGAAGTTTCCATGAACATCAAGCGCCTCATGGATCTGGGCTGCAATCGCGGCATCCGTCACCGCCGTGGTTTGCCATTGCGGGGCCAGCGCACGAAAACCAATGCGCGCACCCGTAAAGGCCCGCGCCGTCCGATCAAACGCTAACAGTACAGTTAATTCGAGAGTGTAGGTACAGGCATGGCCAAGACCACAACCCGTTCCAAGAAAAAGATCAGAAAGACCGTGAGTGACGGTATCGCGCATATCCATGCGTCGTTCAACAACACCATCATCACGATTACCGACCGCCAGGGCAATGCCCTGTGTTGGGCCACTTCTGGCGGCTCTGGCTTCCGTGGTTCCCGCAAGAGTACGCCGTTTGCCGCGCAGGTGGCGGCGGATCGTGCAGGTCAGGTGGCCAAGGAATACGGCGTGAAGAATCTGGATGTCAATGTCAAGGGGCCTGGTCCCGGACGTGATTCCGCTGTTCGCGCCCTGAATAACGCTGGTTTCAAGATTACCAGCATTACTGATGTGACACCCATACCGCACAATGGTTGTCGTCCACCCAAGAAACGTCGGGTTTAATCTCATGGCAAGGTATCTCGGACCAAAATGCAAGCTGATGCGCCGCGAAGGTACAGATCTGTACCTGAAAAGCCGCGCACGCTCGGTTGATTCAAAATGCAACATGGAGAAGTTGCCTGGGCAGACCCAGGAGCGCCGTCGCCGCCTGTCAGACTATGGCGTCCAGCTGCGGGAAAAGCAAAAGGTTCGCCGTCTGTATGGCGTACTGGAAAAACAGTTCCGCAACTACTATGCCGCCGCTGACCGGCAGAAAGGCCCCACCGGTGAAAACCTGCTGCAACTTCTGGAGCAGCGCCTGGACAATGTAGTCTACCGCATGGGCTTTGGCGCTACCCGTAACGAGGCGCGCCAACTTGTCAGTCACAAGGCGATTGAGGTCAATGGCAAGGTGGTGAACGTGGCTTCTTATCGTGTACAGGCCGATGACGTGGTCACCGTGCGAGAAAAGGCCCGCAAACAGGTGCGTATCGCCAATGCCCTCGCACTGGCTGAACAATACGGTTTTCCCGATTGGGTCGAAGTGGATGTGAAAGGCATGAGCGGCACATTCAAACGGGTTCCCGAGCGCGTTGATCTGCCAGCAGAAATCAACGAACAGCTCATTGTCGAGCTTTATTCCAAGTAAGCTAGGAAGGTATGTTCATGGCGGATTCCGTCACAGATTTTTTAAAGCCGCGCATTATTGGCGTGGACAAGGTCAATGATCGTCGCTCCAAAGTGTCTCTGGAGCCTCTGGAAAGAGGTTTTGGCCACACGTTGGGAAATGCACTGCGTCGTATCCTGCTTTCCTCCATGCCGGGTTGCGCCATTGTCGATGCGGAAATCGAGAATGTGCTGCATGAGTACAGCGGCATCGAGGGGGTGCAGGAAGATGTGCTGGAGATTCTCCTTAACCTGAAGGGCGTGGCGATTGTCATGGAAGACCGTGACAGCGCGGAGCTGACGCTCAAGGTGAAGGGGCCGGCAGTGGTTACCGCAGGCGATATACAACTCACCCATGGCGTGGATGTAGTGAATCCCGACCATGTCATCGCCCACCTCACGGAAAAAGGCGAATTGAGCATGTTGCTCAAGGTGCGTCGTGGCCGGGGTTATGAGGCATCGTCCAGCCGTGAGAGTGCTGCTGGAGAGGATCGCCCCATTGGGCATCTGCAACTGGATGCGTCCTTCAGCCCGGTGCTGCGCGTCGCCTACAGTGTAGAGTCTGCCCGCGTCGAGCAGCGCACCGATCTGGATCGCCTGGTTATCGATATCGAGACCAATGGCACCATTGATCCGGAAGACGCCATCCGCCGTGCCGCGACCATTCTGCAGAAGCAGCTGGAAACCTTTGTCTATCTGGAAGAAACCAGCCCGGAAGACGATCAGGTCGTAGAGCCGGAAGCGCCCGCCATCGATCCGATTCTGCTGCGCCCCGTGGATGACCTGGAGCTGACGGTGCGCTCTGCCAATTGCCTCAAGGCGGAAAATATTTTTCTCATTGGCGATTTGATTCAGCGCACGGAAGTGGAATTGCTGAAGACGCCGAATCTGGGCAAGAAATCACTCAATGAAATCAAGGATGTATTGGCGACCCGGGGCTTGTCGCTGGGTGTGCGGCTGGAAAACTGGCCACCGGAAAACATACAGGAACTGGTAGCGAAATAATCGCTGTTTGTTGAAATTTAACCTTTACTCAGGAAAGTCGACCCATGCGTCACCGCAAAGCCGGACGGCAACTAAACAGAAATAGCTCTCACCGCAAAGCCATGTATCGCAACATGGCGGTGTCTCTTATCGAGCATGAAATGATCAAGACCACCTTGCCCAAAGCCAAGGAGCTGCGCCGCGTTGCCGAGCCATTGATCACCATGGCCAAGCAGGACAGCGTTGCCAAGCGCCGTCTGGCGTTTTCCCGCCTGCGTGATGCCGCGGCGGTGGGAAAACTGTTTGCCGAACTCGGCCCCCGCTATCAGGAGCGCCAGGGCGGCTACCTGCGCATTCTGAAATGTGGATACCGCAGCGGCGACAAAGCGCCAATGGCCTATGTCGAGCTGGTGGATCGTCCCATCAGTGAAGACACCGAGGAAATCTTTGAGGATTGACGGCAACGGCGATCCGCAGCATCACAAGGAGCCGGGCGTCGTCCCGGCTTTTTTGTGCACAGGATAAAACAAGAACATGCCGCTCCCGGTGATTTATTTGTTTACTGATTTCGGTGTTCAAGGTCCCTACCTTGGGCAGATGGAGTCGGTATTGCTTGCGTCCAACCAGGACATCAGGGTCGTCAATTTGATGTCTGATGCGCCCTTCGCCAATCCGCGAGGGGCGGCTTATCTGCTGGCGGCACTGTCCCGCTACCTGCCGGAACATGCCGTGGTGGTGGCCGTTGTCGATCCCGGCGTTGGTAGCGCCCGCAAGGCGCTTTGCCTGCATGTCGGCAGGCGCTGGTATGTTGCGCCGGACAACGGGCTGCTATCGGTGTTGTCTGCCGCCGCCGGCGATTGCTCCTTGTGGGAGATCGACTCATCCCTTATGCCCGCGGTATCGGCTAGCTTTCATGGCCGTGATGTCTTCGCCCCCGTTGCAGGGATGATTGCCCAGGGGCAGGTTCCGCAAATGCAGCCCATGCGGAGGGAGGCCATGGTCGGCGCCTCCTGGCCATCCGATCTCGAGGAGGTCATCTATATCGACGGCTTTGGTAACGCCATGACGGGAATTTGCGCCAGCCGGGTTGGGGATTTTCAGGCGGTGGAGGTGGCTGGCCAAGTGCTAAGGCGCGCCACCACCTTTTCTTCCGTGGCCGCCGGGGAGTTGTTTTGTTATGTGAACTCCATCGGCTTGATCGAGATCGCCCTGAATCGGGGAAGCGCCGCGGAAGCGTTGCAATTGCGCATCGGGCATGCTGTGCATGTATCTTGCCAATAGCTCGGTCGTCGGCTGAAAACCACCACTCATCCAGAAGCGCCGAGGGCTTTCTGGTAAAAAACCCTACCCTGGGCTAGTATTTGGCCTATGAAGAGATATACGGCCCTTGTATTGTTGCTTGTTGTCGCTGCCGCCCAGGCGGAAATCTACAAGTGGGTGGACAGTGCCGGCAATGTCCATTATGGTGACCAGCCTGACGCCTCGAATGCGGAAAAGATGACCAAATTGCCGGGTTTGTCCACCTATGCGCCCCCGGCGGTGCCGGAAAAGCCCGCGCGGGAAATAAGAGAAGACCAGCCGGATGCATCTCCGGCGGTAGCGTCCGCCAAAACATTTTCCTATCGGGAAATCAAGATTGTCAGTCCGGAAGAGGGCGCAACGCTGCGCAGCAGCCCGGGAACCGTCTCCGTATTCGTGGCCCTGGCGCCGGTGCTGCGCAAAGGGGATTATCTGAAGGTGATTCTGGACGGAACCGTGCTGGATAAAAAATATGAGAGCACGGTATTGAATCTGGAGTATGTTGATCGCGGCGAGCACAGTATCGCTGTAGCTGTCTATGACAAGACCGGCAAGAAGCTGTTGCAATCCGATGCCCACACCTTCTATCTTCACCGGACGATTGCCAGATAGCGCCTATTGGACGGCGAATTTTATATAGCACCAATATAATGCTACTGTAGGCGCAGATTTCCCCCGCATTTGAAGTCGCTTTTGTATGAGCAACCTCTCCAATACCTTTCCCGGCGACTTGGCGAATACGGTTCTTTCCCACCAGGTGACCTCTCTGGTCTTGTTCGACCATGAGCTGAACGTGCGGTACATGAATGCGGCAGCGGAAATGCTGCTGTCCGTGAGTGCGCGCATGGTATTGGGAAAGCCCATGGACCAGCTGTTGCGTTGCCCCCAGGATGTCATGACACAACACCTGGTAACAGTGATCGAGAGCAATCAGCCCCTCAGTGAGCGCGAGATTACATTGCTGTTGCCCGATGGCCGCAGCATTACGGTGGATTGCACCCTGGTTCCGGTGGAGATGGAGGAACAACCGGGCATGGCCCTGGCGGAAATCCGGCGTGTGGACAGACAGTTGCGCCTGACGCGGGAAGAGCAGTTGATCAGCCAGAACCTGGCGACCCGGGATCTGATTCGCGGCCTGGCCCATGAAATAAAGAACCCTCTCGGCGGTGTCAGGGGCGCAGCCCAATTGCTGGCCATGGAGCTGGAAGATACCGATTTGGCGGAATATACGCGCATCATCATCGAAGAGGTGGATCGGCTGAAGTCCCTGGTGGACCAGATGCTGGGTTCACGCCAACTGCCCGTAATGCGCAAGATCAATATCCATCATATTCTCGAGCGTGTACGCACGATCATTGCCGCGGATCCGGAACACGGCGTGGTTTTGCAACGGGACTATGATCCGAGTATTCCCGACCTGCAAGGGGATGCCGACCAGCTCATCCAGGCGGTGCTGAATATCGTGCAAAATGCGGTGCAGGCGACGGGCGGGAAAGGACAGATTCTGTTGCAGACCCGGATTCTCAGGCAGTTCACCCTGGTCAGCATCCGCCATCGTCTGGTGGTGCAGATCAATATCATCGACGATGGCCCTGGCATCCCGGAAGAGTTGCAGGAAAGAGTGTTCTACCCCATGGTTACGGGAAAATCCGAAGGCACGGGATTGGGTTTGTCCCTGGCCCAATCCCTGATCAACCGCCATGGAGGTCTGATAGAATTCACCAGCAAACCCGGGAAAACCGTATTTACCATTTACCTGCCCCTGGAACAAAACCTATGAGCAAAGGCGCCGCCGTCTGGATTGTGGATGATGACCGCTCCATCCGCTGGGTGCTGGAAAAGGCCCTGGCCAAGGCGGGGTATGATGCGCGTGGATTTGAGCACCCCGGCGATCTGCTCAAGGCGCTGCAGGCTTTCGAACCCATGGTCATCGTATCCGATATCCGCATGCCGGACATGGATGGTTTGGCCCTGCTGGGAAAGATCCATGAACTGCATCCCGAACTGCCGGTGATCATCATGACCGCCCATTCCGATCTGGACAGTGCGGTAAAGGCCTATGACGTAGGCGCGTTCGAATATCTGCCCAAGCCTTTCGACTTGAAAGAAGCCGTCGACCAGGTTGAGCGTGCCGTGGCCAGCCGCAGTAAAGAGGCCGCCGTCAGCGGAGATGGATTGGGGGAGAATGGCGGCATCATCGGCGAAGCTGCTTCCATGCAGGAAGTGTTCCGCGCCATCGGACGCCTGGCGCGCTCCAATATTTCCGTGCTCATCAATGGGGAATCGGGAACCGGAAAGGAACTGGTGGCGCGCGCCCTGCATCAGCACAGTCCACGGGCGGATCAGCCCTTTATCGCCTTGAACATGGCGGCGATCCCCCGCGAGCTGATGGAATCGGAACTGTTTGGTCATGAAAAAGGCGCGTTCACCGGCGCCCAGGCGCGGCGGGTGGGGCGCTTCGAGCAGGCGGAGGGCGGCACATTGTTCCTGGACGAGATCGGCGATATGCCGGCAGAAGCGCAGACCCGCTTGCTACGGGTGCTTGCGGATGGTGAATTTTACCGCGTGGGCGGGGCCAGTACCGTAAAGGCCGATGTGCGCATCATTGCCGCAACCCACCAGGATCTGGAAAAACTGGTAACCCAGGGATTGTTCCGGGAAGACCTGTTTCATCGCCTGAATGTCATTCGTATCCATATCCCTCCCTTGCGGGAAAGGCGCGAGGATATCGGCTTGCTCATGGAGCATTTCCTGCGCAAGGCGGCGGCGGAGCTGGATGTGGATGCGAAGCTGCTGAAACCGGATGCCCTGGCGTTGCTGCAGGCTTTTTCCTGGCCGGGAAACATCAGGCAATTGGAGAATACCGCACGCTGGCTGACGGTCATGGCATCGGGAAAGGAAATCCATCCCCAGGATCTGCCTGCGGAAATCCTCGGTGAGGAAGCCGCCGATGCGCAATCCCTCCAGCAGCCCTCCGGTGACTGGCAGTCGGCGCTGCAAGCCTGGGTGCAGGCTTGTCATGAAGAGGGGCGCTGTGGATTGCTCGAAGAAGTGGAAACCGCCATGATCAAGGCGGCGTTACAGGCCACGGGAGATCGCAAGCAAGAAGCAGCGCAGCTGCTTGGCTGGGGAAGAAACACCCTGACGCGCAAGCTGAAGGACATCCAGTAGCCGCGCTTACCATTTCCATGGCTTCAGCAAGGCGATGACCAGGGCCACCAGCGCTAGAATGATGAATAATTCGATAAACATAATGATTGAGGTTCAAATAAGGTGGATCTGACCAGTGTTGAATTGCCCGGCTCCAGAATCATGGGTATCCAGGTCGTGGAGGATGAGGTGCGCATTCGCTTTGAACCCGCTTACCTGATCAAAACCATGACCGGCTCTGAAGAGCGTACCAAGTGGCGGCAGAATATAGAACTGGTTTTTGAAAATGGAGCGCTTCTCGAAGGCGGCACCCTGGAGCTGCCTGCTGGTTGCCTGGGGGGCGACGTGGGAGAAAACATCTACACCTACAGGGACATGATCCCGGTTCCGCTGGAAAGCCGTGGCCAGGCGCATTGCGACCTTGGTGTTGAAGGCAGCGCCCTGCGCATCCGGGTGCAAGGGGAAGGGGTGCGCCTGGTGTGCGAGGGCATGCCCAAGTACATCGAGCATTTGCGGGGCTGACTATTCGATGCCGAGCTTGAGTTTCGTCTCTTCCAGATAACTGTCGGCGAAGGCGCGCAGCTCCGTTGCCAGTATGCTATTCGGTGTGTCCAGCCTGAGCCTTTTCAATGCGGGAATCTGCGGCAGGGGTGGGGGCGGATTGCTCTCGTCCTTGCGACTGATCTGTATGCAGGCGCGGGCGGCAATGACAATGTCCGACAGATCGGGCTCCCGCCGGCCATGGTCATGCAGCCATTCTGTTGCATCGCAGATATTCTGCGCCAGGGAGTGATGGATATTCCAGTGGGAAAGCACCATCCGGCCGGTTTCCTTGCCGAACATCAGCGTACAATTGTGCAGCTCCTGCACGGATACTTCCCGGTAATAACTGTAGGCGTAACTGATGATGGTCGTTTCTCCGATATTGTGCAGCAATCCCGCCAGTTCGGCTTCGGCGGGGTCTTTCCGACCCAATTCCTCGGCCAGCCGTTTGGCCACGGCGGCAACGCTGACGCTGCGCTCCCAGGCATTGCGGAACGCTTCCTGGAGCGCCAGGGTGCGGGGATCGCGCGACTCGCGGAACAGGTTCATGAAAGCCAGTTTGCGGGCCTTTTGCGAACCCATCTGCGAGGTGGCTGAGGCGACATTGGGCACGCTGCCGCTTGGCCGGTGCTGGAACTGGGCGGATTTCATGAACTTGAGGGCAAGCACCGGATCCAGCAGAACCCATCCGGCAATGGCGGAAACATCTTTTGGCTGCGCCAGGATCTGGCGACTGACGCCCAGGGCGACGGGGTGCCAGGACAGCATTCGCAAGACATGTTTCTGCAAGTCTTCATAGATGCGTGCAACCACCTGGGAGGAAAAATCCGCATTTCCCTCGGAGGTTTCCTCAACCAGGTAATGGGAGGAGATCATCTCGGAAGAATCTTCCAGATCCGTCAGTTCGTCCAGCAATGCATTGCTGATCTTGATGTAATGCACCGGCGTGAGCGCGGATACGCGATACCGGCTTGGGCGCAGGCGCGAAAGGGGTGAGCGGGCTGCCGTATCAGTATGTTTGATGACCCGCTGGCGTCCGTCCGCCGCCTCCATGAGCACATTGCCCCGGAGAAGGAACAAGCTGCTATCTTCCGTATCGCCCAAATCCATCAGCTGAGAACGCTTCTTTGCTTTCAGCCATTGTGCTTTTTCGACAATTTCCAGCAGTTTGTCATAAGACAGATCCGAGAGGGGTGTAAATCGCTTCAGTTCTTCTACGGACTGTGGATCTGTCGGTTCTGCCGTGCTCATTCCAGGTTGCCTCTCAGCAGCCGCATGTTGGCGGGGAAAGTTCGTTCAGGCGCAAGCTGCCGGTTATCTGCCCGACTTCCGCCAATTGCTGACGCTCGAGGTAATCCAGTATGCCGGTGTTGATCTTGTTGCAGATCAGCGGGTCATAGAACAGCGCCGTACCTATACCCACGGCGCTGGCGCCAGCGATGAGGAATTCCAGGGCGTCTTCGGCGCTGGTAACGCCTCCCTGGCCGATAATGGGGATGCCATGCGCGCTGGCAACCTGGTATACCTGGTGCACCTTGAGCAATGCCACGGGTTTGATTGCCGGGCCGGACAGTCCGCCCTGGTTGTTGCCGATTACAGGTGAGCGGCTTTCAATGTCGATAGCCATGCCCATTAGGGTGTTGATCACCGCCAGGCCATCCGTGCCCGCCTCGATGCAGCGTTTCGCATTATAGGCAATGTCGGTCTGGTTGGGGGACAGCTTGGTGATCAGGGGCTTGTCCGTGGCCTTGCGGCAGATTTCCACCACCCGGGCGGACATCTCCGGATCGTTGCCGAAAGCAACCCCGCCCTCTTTTACATTCGGACAGGAGATATTGATCTCGATGGCGTCAATAGGCGAATCATCGAACTTGCGGGTGACTTCCTCGTATTCCTCCAGGGTAGAGCCCGAGACATTGGCGATGAAGCGGGTTTCCTCAAAATCAAGCTGAGGCAGAATGCCGGAAATGACCTGATCGACGCCGGGATTCTGTAGTCCAATGGCATTGAGCATGCCGCCGGGCGTTTCATATACCCTGTGCGGCGCATTGCCCGGACGGGCGCTGCCTGTCGTGCCTTTGAGGCAGATGGCACCGGCATCGCGATTGGAGAATCCTTCCACGCGGGTGTATTCTTCGCCAAACCCCACGCAGCCGGAAAGCAGCACCAGAGGGGTGCGAAACTTCAGGCCACAAAAATCCACGGCAAGCCGGGGGTCGCTCATAGTCGGACTCCAGGAGCAAAGAGTGTTTAATCTTGTATTGTATCAGCCAGAGATCCCTCCAAACACGGGAAATATCATCCGTTTGTGCGCGAATACCGGCTGCAGGCTGCATCTGGTAAAGCCCCTGGGTTTTACCCTCGATCATTCCCGGCTGAAGCGGGCGGGGCTGGACTATCACGAGTTTGTGGGGGTGGAACAGCATGCTTCCTATGAAGCGATGCTGGATCATCTCCATCAGCCGCGGGTGATTGCGTTCAGCACCAGGGGCAATGCTTCGCATGCGAGCATTTCCTACCAGCCTGGAGACGTGTTGCTGTTCGGCCCGGAAACCCGGGGGTTGCCGGCAAGCATCCTCGAAAGTCTGCCGGCATCACATTGCCTGCGTCTGCCCATGCTGCCGGATCAGCGCAGCCTGAATCTCTCCAATGCGGCAGCAGTGGTGGCCTATGAAGCCTGGCGGCAGTGGGACTTTGCCGGTGCGGGGTAGTTCTGCGCTCAACCCAGTTCAGGTTTCTGTTCACGGCCCAGCAGGGTTTTTACCGCAACGGCCGGATCCAGGCCCTTGTAGATGATTTGGTAGACGTGCTCGGTAATGGGCATTTCCACCCCGAGCTCCAGGGCCTTGCTGTGGAAGTCCCTGGCGGCGGCCAGCCCCTCCACTTCCTGCCCGATGCGCTTTCTGGCTTCTGCAATGCCGCAACCATCCGCCAAAGCCAGCCCCATGCGTCGGTTGCGGGACTGATTGTCGGTGCAGGTCAGTACCAGGTCTCCCAGGCCGGCGAGCCCCATGAAGGTGTCGTGCCTGCCGCCCAGGGCCAGGCCCAGGCGGGTGATCTCGGCCAGCCCGCGGGTAATCAGCGCCGCCCGGGCGTTGGCGCCGAATCCCAACCCGTCGGATAGACCGGCGGCGATGGCCATGACATTCTTGGCCGCGCCGCCGACCTGTACGCCGACGATGTCATCCGAGGTATAGGCGCGGAAGGTATCGCCATGCAGGTAGTCAGCGAGACGTCTGGCGTGGGCGGCGCTGCTGGAGGCGACGGTGACGGCGGTGGGCATGCCTTTGGCGACCTCCATGGCGAAGGTCGGACCGGAGACCACGGCGATGTCCGCCCGGGGAAAGGCCTCCCTGGCCACCTCGCTCATCAGCCGCTGGCGTTCCGGCTCCAGCCCCTTGGTTGCCCAACTCAGGGAAGGCAGGGCGGGGGCAAGGGCTTTTATCCGCCCCAGCACATCGGCGAAGGCATGACTGGGGACGACCACCAGGATCTCGTCCGCCCCGGCAATGCTGCCGGCCAGATCGGCATTGGGGGCAAGCGTCCGGGGAAAGGGGATGCCGGGAAGAAAGCGCCGGTTTTCCCTGTCCTGCTCCAGTTTGGAGATTTCCGCCGCCTGGTGTCCCCACAACCGTACCTGGTGGCCATGGCGCGCCAGCAATATGCCCAGGGCCGTCCCCCAGGAACCTGCGCCCAATACGGCAATTGTTGCGCCTGTGGTAGCCATGGGTGGCTGCTCTAGTGTTCCGCCGGCGCTGCTTCCTGCTTCTGTTGCTGTATCTGCTGGGCGTACAGGGCATCGAAATTTACCGGTGCGAGCAGGAATTGGGGGAAGCTGCCGCGGTTGATCAGATCAGACAGCACTTCCCTGACATAGGGAAACAGTACATTGGGGCAATAGACGCCGAGCATGGGACCCATTTCCTCCTCCGGAATGCCGCGGGCCAGGAAAATACCGGACTGGGTGGCTTCCGCGAGATAGGCGGTGCGGTCTTCGATCTTTGCTGTAACGGTAACCGTCAGTGATACCTCGATGTTGCCTTCGCCAAGATCCTTGACGGCGTTGTTCAGATTGACATTGATTTCCGGTTTCCATTCCTGCATGAAAATCTCGGGAGAATTCGGGGTCTCGAAGGAGATGTCCTTGGTATAGATGCGCTGAATGGAAAACTGGCGCTGCACTTCTTCTGTCATGGTGTGGCTCCTGAAAGTATTTGTAAGACTATTTGCGTTTGACCGGCAGCCCGGCGCTTTCCCAGGCCATCATGCCGCCGCGGAGGTTGTGTACATCCTTGAAGCCGGCTTTCATCAGCGTCTTGCAGGCCATGCCGGAGCGTGAACCGGAGCGGCAGGCGACGATAATGGGCTTGTCCTTGTATTTTTCCAACTGCTGCAGTTGCTTGGCCAGGCCGTTCAACGGGATGTTGATCGCATTCACGATATGGCCCTTGTTGAACTCGGCGATGGAGCGCACGTCCACCACCACGGCGTCATCGTGATTCATGAGCATGGTGCTTTGCAGAGGGTCTACCGCCGCCTTGTTTACAGGGTCGAAGAAAATATTCCAGATCAGCGCCCCGGCCAGCGCAACAAACGTAATGACCAGGAGCAGATGATTGGTGATGAATTCTGCCAGTTGTTCCATCCGAATCTAGTGTCTCGCGGAGAAAAGAGCGTGATTATAGCGTACTTGGGGAGTTTTTCCCTCGAATGAGATTTCCGGGGAATCGGCTGGATGGCGTATCAATGGGTGCGGGTGCAAAACACCTGACGCATCATGTCGATGAGCTGCAGGGTGCGGCTGTCGCTGACGCGGTAGAAAACCCGGTTGGCGTCCTTGCGGGCGTCCAGGATGCCCTTGTCGCGCAGGATTGCCAGGTGCTGGGAGATGTTGCTTTGGGAGGATCCCACCTTGAGCACGATGTCATGAACGCTGACCTCGTCTTCGCCCAGGGTGCAGAGTATCTTGAGCCGCAAGGGATGTGACATGGCTTTGAGCGAGCGGGAGGCGCGTTCGATATCGCTATCGTCCTGCATCAATGCCATGCTTTCGCCAAATTCCTGAATCTTGTTTCTTCGGGAGGAAAAAAAAGCTTTCACAAGTCACCTCTCCTTAATAATTACACGCTAATACAATAATACACTGTTTTACTATGAAAGCCGCAAGCAAATTCCGTTTTTCCCTGTGCGTTCCACCAGGGGGATTGGAGAAACCCTGGCCAAGTCGTGTTTTTACTGGCAAGGCCGGAGGTGGAATTCTGATAAAATTGCAGACGTAAATTTATCCGTACAGTGAGTTTTTTGAAATGAATGACACGCCCCGCCCCGTTGTGCTCATCATCCTCGATGGCTGGGGATTGCGCGAAGAAAAAGAAAACAATGCTATTGCCGCCGCCCGCACACCGGTGTGGGATCGGCTCTGGAACGAGAATGCGCATACGGCGCTGCAAACCTCGGGCTCATCCGTGGGGCTGCCCAGCGGACAAATGGGCAACTCCGAGGTTGGGCATCTGAATCTGGGGAGCGGGCGCGTCGTCTATCAGGAATTCACCCGCGTCAGCCGTTCTATCCGCACCGGTTCCTTCTTCAGCAATGCCACCCTGACGGGGGCGGTGGATATCGCTGTGGACAATGAGTCAGCAGTGCACATTCTGGGGCTGCTCTCTCCGGGAGGCGTACACTCCCATGAAGAGCACATACACGCCATGGTCAAGCTGGCGGCGGAACGTGGTGCGAAAAAGATTTTCGTGCATGCGTTTCTGGACGGGAGAGACATGCCGCCAAAAAGCGCCATGGCTTCCTTGCAGGCCATGGATGAGGTGTTTGCGGAAGTCGGAACCGGACGTATCGCCAGCATAATCGGGCGCTATTTCGCCATGGACAGGGATCATCACTGGGAGCGCATTCAGAAGGCCTATGACCTGATTACCCAGGGCAAGGCGGAATATGTGGCCGCCAGCGCCGTTGAAGGCTTGAATCTGGCTTATGCGCGGGGGGAAACCGACGAGTTCGTCGATGCGACAGCCATCGTTCCTGAAGGCGATGAAAGAGTATGCGTGCGTGATGGCGATGTGGTGATCAACATGAATTACCGCTCTGATCGCGCACGGCAGATTACCCGCCCGTTTATCGAGAAGGATTTTGATGCCTTTACGCGGGAAGTGGCGCCCGACCTTGGCATTTTCGTCAGCCTCACGGAATACAACAAGGAATGGGACATTCCCGTGGCGTTCCCGGCAGAGCGCCTGGAAAACGTTTTCGGGGAATACATTTCCAAGCTGGGCCTGCGCCAATTGCGGCTGGCAGAAACAGAAAAGTACGCCCATGTGACCTTTTTCTTCAACGGCGGCCAGGAACAGCCGTTCGAGGGAGAAGACCGCATTCTCGTGCCTTCGCCGAATGTGGCGACCTATGATCTCAAACCGGAAATGAGTGCGCCGGAAGTAACCGATCATTTGGTGCAGGCCATAGAAGAAGGCAAATATGATGCGATCATCGTCAACTACGCCAATGGCGATATGGTTGGGCATACTGGCAAGTTCGAGGCCGCCGTGCAAGCGGTGGAAACCCTGGATGAGTGCCTGGGACGGGTGACGCGCGCCATACATAAGGTAGGCGGCGCCATGCTGATCACTGCGGATCATGGAAACTGCGAGAAAATGCTGGATGAAAAAACCGGCCAGCCCTATACCGCCCATACCACCACTCCTGTTCCGCTGATCTATGTGGGAGAGCGTCCCGCCCGGCTTGCCGACGGTGGTTCCCTGTGCGATGTGGCGCCAACCTTGCTGAAGATCATGGGACTGCCCCAGCCTGCGGAAATGACTGGTCATTCGCTCATCGAATACGAAGACCTGGAACAGGAAGCCGAAACCACCTGATGGCCTCCAGGTTGCTCTTTCCCGTATGCGGCGCTTTGCTGCTGGCGGGGGCGGAAGTTTCCACGGCACAGGCAGACAGTCAGGAAGAAGAGCAGCGCGTACAGCAGCAAAAAGAGCAGTTGCAGCAGCGTATTTCCCGTTTGCAGGAAAGCATCAGGAAAACCCGCCGGGAAAAGGACGTCCTGGCGGCGGAGCTGGCGGATGCGGAACAACAGATTGGTTCCCTGGTTGCGCAGCTGCGCGAGCTGGATGCGCAACAGCAGAAATTGCAGCAGAAGCTGCGCCGACTCCGGCGGCAGCAACAGGATCTGCAGCAGCGCCTGGGAAAGACCCGGGACAAGCTGGCGCTGCTGCTGCGGTCTGCGTACATGGCAGGGCGCCAGGAGCGGCTCAAGCTGTTCCTAAACCAGCAGGATCCCGCCGCCCTTGGCCGCCTGCTGGCTTACCATGATTACATCAGCAGAGCGCGTGCCCGGCAGCTACGAATCTTTGACCGGGACTTGCAGGAAAAGCGCAATCTTGCTGCGCAAATCGGGGATCAGCAGGTTGCGCTGGAGCAATTGCGCGAGCGGCAACGGGAAAAGAAGGAAGCCCTGCAGCAGCGCCAGCGCCAGCGCCGGCAGTTGTTGCAGCAAGTCGATTCCCGGCTGGCGCGCCAGGGTGAAAAGCTGAAACGCTGGCAGGAAGACGAGCGTCGGCTGACGGAATTGCTGAAGCGTTTGCGCGAAGCCTTCCAGGTGCTGGATCTGCCCGAGCAGGCCGGGTTTCGGGAGCGCAAGGGCAAACTCATCTGGCCATTGCAAGGAAAGCTGCTGAAAACCTTTGGCGCCCAGAAAATCGGTAACTTGCGTTGGGACGGGGTTATAATCAGCGCCAGCGCCGGAGAAGAGGTGCGGGCCGTGCATGCGGGAAGAGTCGCCTGGGCGGACTGGCTGCGAGGCTACGGCCTGCTGATCATCGTTGAGCATGGCGACGGCTTCATGACCTTGTACGGCCACAACCAAAGCCTGTTCAAGGAAACCGGGGAATGGGTGGAGGCAGGAGAAGCCATCGCCCAGGCCAGCGGCGGCGGATTGCGCAAGGATGGCGGAATCTATTTTGGTATCCGCTATCAGGGCAAGGCGTTGAACCCCCTGCGATGGTGCGAGAAGCGCGGCAACAGACGATAGCAAAAGTATCGGTTAACCTTTAATGGTCACACACAGAGACATTGAAATGAGCAAGTGGGCAATCAGAAGTATCTTATGGGGCTGTGCGGTTTTGGCGCCGTTTTCGGCGTCTCTTGCCAAGGAAACGCCGGCGGAAGAAAAGGGCCTGCCCCTGAAAGAGTTGCGGATCTTCGCCGAAGTGTTTGGCCGGGTGCAACAGGATTATGTAGAGCCGGTGAGCGACCGGGAGCTTCTGGATCACGCCATTCGCGGCATGCTGGAAGGCCTGGACCCCCATTCCGCCTATCTGGATGAAGAACATTTCAAGGCGCTGCAAGAAGGAACCAGCGGGGAGTTTGGCGGCCTGGGTATCGAAGTCGGCGTAGAGGACGGCTTCATCAAAGTCATATCCCCCATTGACGACACCCCGGCGCAGAAGGCGGGAATCCAGGCGGGAGACCTGATCATCCGTCTGGATGGCAAGCCCGCCAAGGGCATGAGCCTGAGCAAGGCGGTCAAGATCATGCGCGGCAAGCCGGGCACCAAGATCAAGCTCACGGTGCAGCGCGGGGGAGAGCACAAGCCCCTGGAATTCGAAATCACCCGGGCGGTGATCAAACAGGCAAGCGTAAAGTCCCGGGAACTGGAGCCGGGGTTTGCCTATGTGCGCCTGGCGCAGTTCCAGGCGCCTACTGCAGACGACATGCTGCAGGCCATACGCAAGCTGCAAAAACAATCCGGCGCGCCGCTGAAGGGGTTGGTGCTGGACTTGCGCAACAATCCGGGTGGCGTGTTACAGGGGGCTGTCGCTGTCAGTGACGCCTTTCTGGAAAAGGGCTTGATCGTCTATACCCAGGGACGGGGGGAAAGCGCGGCGCTGAAATTCAATGCCCGTCCCGGTGACATTCTGAACGGCGCGCCCCTGGTGGTGCTGGTAAACGAGGGTTCGGCTTCCGCCTCGGAAATCGTGGCCGGAGCGTTGCAGGATCACAGGCGGGCGGTAATCATGGGCCGCACCACCTTTGGCAAGGGATCGGTGCAAACCATTGTCCCCATCAGCAGCAAGATCGCCATCAAACTGACCACGGCCAGATACTACACGCCCAACGGGCGCTCCATTCAGGCCGAAGGCATCGAGCCGGATATCGAGTTGAGCAAGGTGAAGCTCCAGGAGCTGAAAAAGAGCCTGCTGCAGATCAAGGAAGCCGACCTGGACGATCATCTGGACAATCCCGGCAAGAAAAAGCCCGGCAAGAAAAACGGCAACGGTGAAAAAAAGCTGCTGGAAGAAGATTACGAACTCAACGAGGCATTGAACCTTCTCAAGGGAATTGCCATTTTCAGCAAGAAGTAAATCTTGTGATCCGCCAAAAGATGGAATGCTTCCGGTTTTTTCTGAACAATCAGGGTTATCTTAATTTGAAGCATTTCTGAGCAAGTCCTTTCGCGTCATCCCGGCCTGCGCCGGAATGACAGCTTGCACAGAGGTTTCCTCAACCAGGAGAGCGTGACATGGCGCGAGTATTGATTCCCTTGGCGCAGGGTTGTGAAGAGCTGGAGGCGGTCAGCATCATTGATTTGCTGCGGCGCGCTGATATCGAGGTTGTCACCGCGGGTTTGGCTGAAGGCGCAGTGACCTGCAGCCGTGGCGTGGTCATCGTTCCCGATACCAGTCTGGATGAAGTGCTGGGTGATGATTTCGACATGATGGTGTTGCCCGGCGGATTGCCCGGCGCCGATCATCTGGATGAAGATGTGCGCATCCGCCGCATGCTGCAGCAATTGGCGGAACGGGGAAAATACACTGCTGCAATTTGCGCTGCACCCAAGGTGCTGGCCAACGCCGGCTTGTTGCGGGGAAAACAGGCCACTTCCTATCCCGGCGTCATCGATGCCATGCAACTGGAAGACACCCATTATGTCGATGATCAAGCGGTGGTTGTCGACGGCAAGGTCATTACCTCCCGCGGGCCGGGCACGGCCATGGATTTTGCCCTGGAGCTGATTGAAAAGCTTGCGGGAGCAGCGCAGCGTAACGCTGTGGAAGCTTCCCTGGTGCGCCCGGCCAAATAGCCGCATGGGGCAGAGAATATCCAACAAACGGAAAAGGGGATCATGGTGAGACGAAGGGGAAATATCTGGATATGGCTGATTGGCGTACCCGTCATTCTTTGGGCAATCGCGCATTGGGGGTTTTATTATTTTGTAAAGTCCGAGCTGGATCGGGCCATCTTCCAGGTTGCGCCTCAAGCCACGATTCACTACCGGGAGCTTGGCACCAGTCTCAGCGGCAAGATCGACGTCCGGGGCATTGAGATCGTGCCTGCCGGCCAGGAACAGGAGATCTTCGTCCGCGCCGTTCATGTCCAGGGGCCGGATGCAATTTCCTATCTCGCCCAGAAGCTTCCGGCGCTGGGGGAGAATACACTGCCAGACACCCTGAATGTAGTGATAAAAGACGTCGAGATCGATATTTCCGGCGACCGGGCAGCACAGCTGGATGGTTTTGGTGAGCGCGTCGGGTTGAGAAAGACCGATGGAAAGCCGCTGGATATCTGCCAGGCGGGCAGCGGGCCGTCCATGAGCCAGCTCCAGGAATTGGGGTTCGAAAAGATACGCATGGACATGAGGCTTGGCTATCAATACATTCCTTCGTCGCAAAAACTGTATGGTAATTTTTCTCTGCATGTCCAGGACATGCAGCGCCTGACCATGTCCCTGGCCCTGGACAACGTGCCCGCCCTGGACGGGCAGAAACTGCTGGGCGCGCTGTTGAGCGGTTTGAAGATTACCTATGAAAACGCTCCGGAGTTCGGGCGCAAGGTAACAGAATACTGCGCGCAGAAGCGGGGCGTCACGCCCGAGGATTTCAAGTTGCTGATGGTGGACGATTTCATCCGGGAGATCGAAAGGAACGGTATCCTGCTGGGGCCTGGCTTGAGGCATGCGCTGAAGGAATATGTCACCAGTTGGGGCAGCTTGCTGATCGAATTCAGCCCGCCGAATCCCGTTGGCGTGTTTGCATTGATGCGACTGCCCCGGGAGCAGGTCGCGGAAAAACTTGGCCTGCAGTTGGCCGTCAATGACCGGCTTGTGACCGACCTGAGCTTCCGCATTCTGGACGGCGTGTCTCTGGTGCGGCGGAACAGCGGGGCCGGGGAGAAACAGGAACAGAAGCCCCTGCCGCCCAAGGTGGAATACATGTGGGAGTACCGCAAGGTTCCCGTAGGCCGCCTGTCAAACTACCTTGACCGCAGGGTGATTCTCAAGGAGCGTGACGGCAGAACCCGCAAGGGAATACTGGTAGAGGTGAAGGACGGGCGTATTTCCATCCAGCAGCGCATCAGCGGGGGGAAATTCACTGCCCATTTGCTGGCCGACAATATCGTCTCCGCCCAGGCGAGGGTAAAGGTGCCGGTATCAACGCCGCAGCAGGCTGTTTCCCAAAAGGCCGATGCCAACAATGCCAAGGCCGCCGCTGAACAGGGGCAACAGGCCGGCGGGTAGCAACGGGGTTCCCAGGCCGGCCAGGAGAGCGGCGCTGATGATCAGGGTGCCTCCCGCAATGCTTTGCCGGGTGCGGTTTTGCCCCCGCTCCAGATCCCTGCGTAGCGCCTGGAGTTCCTCCGAGTGCCATTCCAGACGCAGAGTGCCGCTGTGGGCGCTCTTGAGCACCTGGTAGGCCAGGCGCGGGATTTCCGGCAGCTCCTCGGACATTTGCGGCATGTTTTCCTTCACCCTGCGCAGAAAGGCCTTGGGGCCGACCTGCTGGGCGATCCACTTTTCCATGAAAGGTTTTGCGGTGGTCCAGAGATCCAGCTCCGGGTACAGCATGCGCCCCAGGCCTTCGATATTCAGCAGGGTCTTTTGCAGCAGCACCAGCTGGGGCTGCACTTCCATGTCGAAGCGCCGGGCGGTCTGGAACAGGCGCAGCAGGAAGTGGCCGAAGGAAATCTCGGCGATGGGCTTCTCCCAGATGGGTTCGCTGACGGTGCGAATGGCAGCTTCAAAGTCCTCGATGCGGGTGCCCTCGGGCACCCAGCCGGACTCCACATGCAGTTCCGCCACACGGCGGTAGTCGCGATGGAAGAAGGCCAGCAGATTTTCCGCCAGGTAGCGCTGGTCCTCCGTGGTGAGGGTGCCCATGATGCCGAAATCCACGCTGATGTAGCGGCCATTGGGCTCGACGAAGATGTTTCCCGGGTGCATGTCGGCATGGAAGAAGTTGTCGCGGAAGACCTGGGTGAAGAAGATCTCCACCCCCCGCTCTCCCAGCAAGGCCATGCTCACGCCCTGGGCCTTCAGCGTTTCCACCTCGTCCACGGGGGTGCCGTAGATGCGTTCCATGACCATCACGTTGCGGCGGCAGTAGTCCCAGTACACCTGGGGAACATAGAGCATTTCGCTGCCGAGGAAATTGCGCCGTAGCTGGGAGGCGTTGGCGGCCTCCCGGGTCAGGTCCAGCTCGTCGAAAATGGTCTTTTCATACTCTTCCACCACTTCCATGGGGCGCAGGCGGCGGGCTTCCCTGGAATATTTTTGCGCCAGTCCGGCGAGGGTGTACATGAGATCCACATCCTTGCGAATGGCTTTTTCGATGCCGGGACGCACGACCTTGACGATGACTTCCTCGCCACTGTGCAGCCGGGCGGAATGCACCTGGGCGATGGAGGCGGACGCCATGGGTTCGGGGTCGAAGCGGGCGAACAGTTCGTCCACCTTGCCTCCCAGCGCCTTTTCCACGATTTGGCGGGATTGTGTGGCCGGGAAGGGGGGAACCTTGTCCTGCAGCTTTACCAGCTCCTCGGCGATCTCGTCGGGGAGCAGGTCGCGGCGGGTGGAGAGGATCTGCCCGAATTTGATATAGATGGGCCCCAGATCCTCCAGGGTGCGGCGGATGCGCACCCCGTGATTCGGCCGTTGCCCTTTCTGCGTCCAGTAGAACGGGGAAAGGAAGCGGATGAAACGGATGGGCCGGAACAGGTGGGCGGCGAGAACGAACTCGTCCAGGCCGTTTCTGAGCAATACCCAGGTAATATGTATGACCCGGATGCCCTGGCGCAGGGGGATCATTTTTCCTCCCCTTGCAGCTGGCGCTGCAAAAGGCGGATGCGGGCCTCCAGGCGGTCGGTATGCTCGCGCAGTTCGTCCACCCGGGCAATGAAATCCTCGACCTCCAGGGGATGGGGCAGCAGTCTGGCCTCGCTGGTGAGATATTCGCCGAGATCGGCTTCCATGCGGGAGCTGGTGTTGCGGATCCAGTGTCCGGCCTTGCGCACGGCGTCGCCGATTTGGTGGGCGAGAATATCCCCGGTGATTTTCGACAGCTGTTCCTCCCAGTCGATCTCCAGTCCACCCAGGGTGGCGCCGAAATCATGGGCCAGTCCGGTGTCGCCAGTGATGCTGACATGGCCGGCAAACAACTGCCGGCTGCCTCGTTCCTTGTCGCCACTGCGCAACAAATCCAGGGGGCTGCCGCTGAGTAAGGCATCGGGTTCGCCCTCGATCTGGTTGAACAACTGCAAATAGCCCTGTTGATCGGGAATGAAATAGATGGTGGTTTCCGGCCCGCGCAGATGAATGCCGATCACCTTGCCATGGCGCCGCGCCAGCTTCTTGCGGGCAAGGGGATCGAGTTGCAGCAGGGCGTTGATGCCGCGTTCCAGGGATTCCAGTGCCAGATCTCGGGTGGACATGGAAATCAGAGTTTGAAGCCGCGGTGCACGGCGACGATGCCGCCGGTGAGATTGTGGTAGTCGCAGCTCTCAAAGCCCGCCTGCTCCATCATCCCGCGCAGGGTTTCCTGGTCGGGATGCATGCGGATGGATTCGGCCAGATAGCGGTAGCTGTCTTCATCATGAGTGACCAGCTTGCCGATTTTGGGCAGTACGCTGAAGGAATACAGGTCGTAGATCTTTTCCAGGGGCTTGACCACGGGCTTGGAGAACTCCAGCACCAGGGCGCGCCCGCCGGGCTTGAGAGCCTGAAACATGGCGTGAAGGGCTTTTTGCTTGTCGGTGACATTGCGCAGGCCGAAACCGATGGTGATGCAGTCGAAGCTGTTGTCGGGAAAAGGCAGTGCCTCGGCATTGATCTGGGCATAGGCGAGGTTGCCGGCATGGCCCTTGTCCGCCATGCGATCCCGGCCCGTGACCAGCATATTGGCGTTGATGTCGCTCATGACAACCAGGCCTTCCGGCCCCACCAGTCTGGCGAAACGGTCAGCAAGATCACCGGTGCCCGAGGCCAGATCCAGTACCTGCTGGCCGGCGCGAACGCCCGCCAGCTCCACCGTAAAGCGCTTCCACAGGCGGTGCACGCCCATGGACATGAGGTCATTCATCAGGTCATAGCGTGACGCCACGGAATCGAATACGCCCCGCACCAGATCGGCCTTTTCCTCGGCGGCGACGGTTTTGTAGCCGAAATGGGTGCGATTGCTCTGATTGTTGCTCATTTGTGCTAGATACCTTTTTTCATCAGACCCGCAGCATCGAGGAAGCCAAGTCCAAATGGTTTGCCGTCGTCCCGGCGCGGGCCGGGATCCGGCGTCTTGCTGCGTAGGGATTCCGCTTTGCGCCGCAACGACAGTGATACCGGGATGTGTCTTGATGCGCCAAGCAATCAAAGACTCAGGAAGCGGGATCCTGGCGTTCGTAGCCTGCTTCTTTCAGTTCGTCCAGATACTGTTGCCAGTATTGATCGTAATTCTTCCCGAGATTATACAGGGTTTCCCAGGAGTAAATACCGGTGTTGTGTTCGTCGTCGAAGTGCAGCACGATGGCGTAGTTGCCCACGGGCTCGATCTGGTCGATATTGACTTTCTCGATGCCCAGGGGAACCTTGCGCTGCCCGGGGCCGTGTCCCATGACTTCGGCGGAAGGGGAGAAGGCGCGCAGATATTCCGCCGGCAGCTTGAAATTGGAGCCGTCATCGAAGCTGACTTCCAGCACCCGGGAGACCCGGTGCAGATTCAGTTCTGTTGGTGTGGGATGAGACATGCGGTTTATCCTCGAAAATACGATTCAGCGGGCAATTATGCCGTAATCCTCAGTAGTCTATTGGGCACAGATATTCCGGTTTAGAGAATGAACCGGGTCAGATCCTCATTGTCGGCGAGCTCTCCCAGATGCGCATCCACATAGGTGGCATCCACCTGGATGCTCTGCCCCTGCATGGCGGAAGCTTCGAAGGAAATCTCCTCCAGCAGTCTTTCCATCACCGTGTGCAGGCGCCGGGCGCCGATATTTTCCGTGCGCTCGTTTACTTCCCAGGCGATCTGGGCGATACGCCGGATGCCGGAGTCGTCGAATGTCAGTCGTACGTTTTCCGTGGCCATCAGGGCGGTGTATTGCTCGGTAAGCGATGCATCCGGCTCGGTGAGAATGCGGATGAAATCGTCCGTGCTGAGGGCGGACAGCTCCACGCGGATGGGCAGGCGGCCCTGGAGTTCGGGAATCAGATCCGAGGGTTTGGACAGATGAAAGGCGCCGGAGGCGATGAACAGGATGTGATCCGTCTTGACCATGCCGTGCTTGGTGGAAACGCTGCAACCTTCCACCAGGGGCAACAGGTCGCGTTGCACGCCTTCCCGGGATACGTCGGCGCCGCTGTGATCGGCGCGGCTGGCCACCTTGTCCAGTTCGTCCAGAAACACGATGCCTTGTTGCTCCACCATTTCGATGGCGCGCAGCTTCAGGTCTTCGTGGTTGATGCGCTTGCTGGCCTCCTCGTCGCGCAACAATTTGATGGCGTCCTTGATGCGCAGCTTGCGTTTGCTGGTGCGCCCGGCGCTCATGTTCTGGAACATGCTTTGCAGCTGGCTGGTCATCTCCTCCATGCCGGGAGGGGCCATGATTTCCACGCCAATGGGATTTTCGCTCAGATCCACCTCGATTTCCTTGTCATCGAGGTCGCCGCTGCGCAATTTGTCGCGGAACTTCTCCCGGGTGCTGGCGCCCGCGGTCGGCGCCGGGTTGGCGTCTTCCTCCCAGCTGCTGGTTCTGGGCGGGGGAAGCAGGATGTCCAGTATGCGTTCTTCCGCGGCAATGGCGGCTTCGTCCCGCACCTTGATCAGCTCCTGCTCCTTGACCATGTTCACTGCGGCGTCAGCAAGGTCGCGGATGATGGAGTCCACTTCGCGGCCCACATAGCCCACTTCGGTGAATTTGGTGGCTTCTACCTTGAGGAAAGGCGCATTGGCGAGACGGGCGAGGCGGCGGGCGATCTCGGTTTTGCCCACCCCGGTGGGGCCGATCATGAGGATGTTCTTGGGGGTGATCTCGTTGCGCAGTTCTTCATCCACCTGGGTGCGCCGCCAGCGGTTGCGCAGGGCGATGGCAACGGCGCGCTTGGCCTGGTCCTGTCCGACGATATGTTTGTCGAGTTCCTTTACGATTTCCTGGGGAGTGATCTGGGACATTATTCGGTTTCCAGCTCTTCGATGACGCGGTTGTGGTTGGTGTAGACGCAGATGTCAGCGGCGATGGCCAGCCCTTTCTCCACGATGTCCCGAGCGGAAAGCTCGGTGTTCTCCAGCAGGGCCAGGGCGGCGGATTGGGCAAAGGGGCCGCCGGAGCCAATGGCCATGAGGTCGTTCTCCGGCTCGATCACGTCGCCGTTGCCGGTAAGAATCAGGGACGCCTGCCTGTCAGCCACGCAAAGCAGGGCTTCCAGGCGGCGCAGCATGCGGTCGGTGCGCCAGTCCTTGGCCAGCTCCACGGCGGCGCGCAGCAAATGACCGGAGTGCTTCTCCAGCTTGCCCTCGAAGCGCTCGAACAGGGTGAAGGCGTCGGCGGTGGCGCCGGCAAAGCCCGCCAGCACCTGCTGTTTGTATAGCCGCCGCACCTTGCGGGCATTGCCTTTCATCACGGTATTGCCCATGGATACCTGGCCGTCGCCGCCAATGACAACCTTGCCATTGCGCCGGACGGAAAGAATGGTCGTGCCTCTGAACTGTTCCACTGTGCTGAATCCGCTATTGGGAAACCGCTGATTTTACCTGATTCGCACAGTGCTGGTATAGGAAGCTTGGATTCGGGTTAACAACCGGCCCTAGTAGCGGCAAACCTGCAAACTATGATCCGTCACACCCCGCCGGGAGAGGTCCGTGCGCAGCTGTTCCACCTGTTCTTCCGTCATGCCGGGGTGCACCGTGGTGCGCACCTGAAAGGGGACGTCGGCGGACAACAGGATATCCAGGCTTTGCCAGGCCTGGCCGCCGCTGCTGGAAGATCCGGTAAGCGAGGGATAGTTTTCCGGCAGGTCCTTGATGTCCAGCCCCACCCAGTCCACCAGGGGCAGCAGGGACTTCAGGCGCTCCGGGTAGCAGCCCGCGGTATGCAGGCCGACCTTGAAGCCCATGACCCTGACCTGTTCCATGGCGTGGTGCAGTGATTTTTGCAGGGTGGGTTCTCCGCCGCTGAAAACCACCGCATCCAGAAGCCCCTGGCGCTGGTGCAGTTTTTTCAAAATGCCGTGCCAGTCCAGCAGCCCTGTCGTCCGGGAAGTCAACAGGTGCTGGTTGTGGCAGTAGCTGCAGCGCCAGGGGCAGCCCTGGCAGAACACCACAGCAGACAGTTGCTCCGGGTAGTCGATGCTGGTGAAGGGAACGAAACCGCCTATTCGCAAGGCATGCGGCATTCTTCGAAGTTCCTGCGTTCGCTGAATTCGGATTGCTTGCCGGGGTTGAAGGAGGTTACCGGGCGGTGGTAGCCCATTACCCGGGTCCAGATTTCGCAGCGTGTGCGTTCTTCGTCTTTGAGCTGGATGTTTTGGTCATTCATGCGTGTTCTCCTGTAGGATTTTTCTCTGTAGCAATTCCTCGTCGCAGCGAGGGCAAAATTCATGTTCTCCATCCAGATAGCCGTGTTCGGGACAAATGGAGAAGGTGGGGGTGATGGTGATATAGGGCAGGCGGAAGCTTTCCAGGGAGCGCCTTACCAGGCGCTTGCAGGTTTCGGCGCTGGACAGGCGCTCGCTCATGTACAGATGCAGCACGGTGCCGCCGGTATATTTGCTCTGCAGGGTTTCCTGTTTCGCCAGGGCTTCGAAGGGGTCGTCGGTGTAGCCCACGGGCAGCTGGGAGCTGTTGGTGTAGTAGGGTTTTTCATCGCTGCCCGCCTGCAGGATGTCCGGCCAGCGTTTGCGGTCTTCCTTGGCGAAGCGATAGGTGGTGCCTTCCGCCGGGGTGGCTTCCAGATTGTACATATTGCCGGTGGTTTCCTGGAATTCCAGCATGCGGCTGCGGATGTGGTCGAGAAACCGCTCGGCGAAAACGCTTCCCCAGTCGTCCGTGATGTCATGAGTGTCGCAGGTGAAGTTGCGGATCATCTCGTTGACGCCGTTGACGCCGATGGTGGAGAAGTGGTTGCGCAGGGTGCCCAGGTAGCGCTTGGTGTAGGGGAAAAGCCCCGCATCCATATGCCGCTGAATGATCTTGCGTTTGATCTCCAGGCTGTTGCGGGCCAGTTGCAGCAGCTCGTCCAGGCGCGCCATCAGTGCGGTTTCGTCGCCCTGGTAGAGATGTCCCAGACGGGCGCAGTTGATGGTGACCACGCCCAGGGAGCCGGTTTGCTCGGCGGAGCCGAACAGTCCATTGCCGCGCTTGAGCAATTCACGCAGATCCAGTTGCAGGCGGCAGCACATGGAGCGCACCATGTTGGGCTTGAGCTCGGAGTTGAGGAAGTTCTGGAAATAGGGCAGGCCGTATTTCGCCGTCATGGCGAACAGCAGCTCGGCGTTT